>Ga0307505_10000083_pt1 | contig 118502 bp, 106 predicted proteins | sample 23_S_MG_FD_202183 | JGI IMG/M metagenome (GOLD analysis project Ga0307505, IMG submission 202183) | Soil microbial communities from Populus trichocarpa stands in riparian zone in the Pacific Northwest, United States - 23_S | ecosystem: Environmental > Terrestrial > Soil > Riparian zone >...
GTCACCACCAACTCTTGTCCGGTCGGCCCACGCTGGCTACACGCCAGACGCTTTTAAGGCCAAGGTTCAGGGCAGTGTGATTCTCCGCGCGATCGTTGACTCGAATGGAGCCGTCTCCGACGTGCTTAGCCGCTTGAGGCTAGCCTCGATGTCGCCGCGAGCAATGCACTCGCTCAGTGGGAATTCCGGCCTGGTACTCGCTACGGCGAACCGGTAGCTGTTGCCATCGTCGTCAAGATGGCGTTCACCATACCGTGACTGAGCCGGATGCCGGCGTTATGCTCCAATGAGCGAGGCTTGGAGATGGCTGATCCGAAGGCGATCGTCCACACTCATCCGGATCTCCTGAGCGGGACGCCGGTGTTTGTCGGAACCCGCGTTCCCGTGCACAGTCTCTTTGACTACCTCGAGGGTGGTGAGACGCTCGACGAGTTCCTGAGACAGTTCCCTTCGGTCAGTCGCACTCAGGCAGTGGCCGCGCTCGAACTGGCGAAGGAGAGCGTCCTGTCTCGTGCGCGTCCTGCTTGACGAGAACATCCCACACGACTTGGTCGCCGACCAACAAACTCAATGGCCAAAACGGTGACATCCAAACCCGTGTCACTCGATCATGTGTGTCAGTTCTTGGTCGTGCTGCCACGAACGGAGCCGTTGGTCTGGCGCCGGATTCAGGTGCCAGAGGGGTACTCGTTCTGGGACCTCCACGTCGCGATTCAGGACGCGATGGGCTGGAAGGACTATCACCTGCACGAGTTCATCGTCGTGGATGCGAAGACCAGTCGGGTGAAGCGCATCGGCATTCCCGACGACGAAATGCCCGATGGGCGGCCCAGCCTGGCGGGTTGGAAGGTGCCGATTGGGCGGTATCTGACGTATGGCACGGATCCAGTCCGTTATCGGTACGACTTCGGTGATGACTGGGAGCACACCGTCGAGTTCGAGGAACTGCTTCCAGCCGACGAGGGTGCGTATCCGCGGTGCATCGGCGGCGCTGGTGCCTGCCCACCGGAAGATGTTGGGGGCACATCGGGGTACGCAGAGTTCCTGCGAACCATCGCCGATCGACGGCACCCGGAGCGGGTCGCGATGCTGCAGTGGGCAGGCGGCGCCTTCGACCCTCACGCGTTCGATCCGCAGGCAGTCCGATTCGACAGTCCCGCCGAGCGTTGGAAGACGGCATTCCAGCAACGAGGCTGAGCTAACCCGCGACTGAATCCGATGAATCCGACTCCGCGCGGAGGGGCCGGGCCTGATTGGCGTAGTATACGCCATTGGCGTATACTTGGAGCCATGCGGTTCGTCGAGACGACGGTCTTCACCGCCGCGCTTCGGCGACATCTCGATGACGAGCGCTACCGGCAGCTACAGATCGCGTTGATGCTTCGTCCGGAGCAAGGGCCAGTCATCCGAGGGTCTGGCGGTCTTCGGAAGGTCCGTTGGACGACGCCGGGCGGCGGGAAGCGGGGCGGACTCCGAGTGATCTACTACTGGGCGCAAGCCGAGGACGTCGTCTATATGTTGGGTCGATTGGTTCGGGAGGAACTCAAGTGAAGGACAGCGCCTTTGACGCGTTGCTCACCAGCGTGCGGCAGGCCGGGCAGATCCGTCGTGGTACACGGCGTGCGTCGCGGACGATCACGTTCAACCCGACCGATGTGCAGGCAATTCGGGCCAAGTTGGGGGTATCGCAGGCGGAGTTCGCTCTCATGATCGGCGTGAGCGTCGCAACCCTTCGGAACTGGGAGCAAGGACGTCGTACACCGGATGGGCCGGCGCTCGCGTTGCTGCGTGTGGCAGCGCGAAATCCGAAGGCCGTCATCCAGGCATTGCATGCCGGTCCGAAGCGAGGAGCGGCATAGCCTCCCAATGGAGCCCTCGTTCTTGGCCCGCTCGCGCCTGCCGGCGATGCGGCTCATTTGTTTGGACCCGCCATTACCGGATGCGGCTTATCCAACCGACGCTATCAAGGAAGGCACCCCGATATGGCCGAAGTGAAGGTGTATTTCGACCGGCAAGGGCAGACGTTGACGGTCTGGTCCACGGACCGTCGGAACGAGTACGTCTGTGAAGAGACGGGCGATGAGGTCGTCCTCATGAAGGACGCCTCGGGGCGCGTTCTCGGTTTCGAGAAGCTCAACTTCTCTGTGCCTGATTCGGATGTCTTGCAGGTGCAGCTCGAAACCATTCCGGCCTGACCAGGTTAGAGGCAACGCTGACGCGCTTCGTGGCATATTCTGATCGATGAAGACGAGACGGAGGATGGTTGCGCCGGCGCGAGCCAAGGGCGCGCCGTTCCTCCACAGAATCGCGAGCCTGCCGGAGAAGATCGATCACGCTAGGTATCCGTTCAATATCCGCGCCTTCTCTCAGGGGGTCGATCTCGCGTTTCGCAGCAAGGTCACGTTCTTTGTCGGCGAAAACGGCAGCGGAAAGTCCACACTTCTCGAAGCGCTTGCGGAGTGCTGCGGGTTCAATCCGGAGGGCGGCAATCGTGATCATCACCGCGAGGTGTTCGCCGACCGCTCTGCCTTGGCGCAGGCTCTTCGTTTATCGTGGCAACCGAGGGTCACCGACGGCTTCTTCATGCGCGCCGAGAGCTTCTACAACTTCGCGACCTACATCGAGGGGGTGTCGGACCTGCGCGCGTACGGCGGCAAGTCCTTGCACGAGCAGTCGCACGGAGAATCCTTCCTCTCCGTGTTTGCCAATCGCTTCGAGCAGGGCCTCTACATACTCGATGAGCCTGAGGCGGCGCTGTCGCCGCAGCGACAGCTCTCGTTCCTCAAGATCATCCACGACCTCGCGACACCAGGGCACGCACAGTTTCTCATCGCGACGCACTCGCCCATCATCCTGAGCTACCCAGGTGCAGTCCTCTTCGGCCTTGACGGAGATGTCATCCAGGAGATCGACTATCGCGAGACGAAACACTTCACGATCACCCGCGACTTTCTCAACTCACCGGACAGGTTCTTCAAGCACCTTTTCGGATCGGTGGAGGACACTGAGGAAGCCGATACCTAGCCGACGTTTGCAGCCGTCGGCGCTAGGCAGTAGCGGGCTCCCCTGTTGCTGAAGCGCAGCCATTAGACAGCCAGGCGGCGTTCTGGGTATCCTCGTTGTCAGGAATCACCGATGCGCTGGCAAGATCACATCACCGTCGATCCGGCCGTTCTTCACGGCAAAGTCTGCATCCGAGGTACGCGGATTCCAGTGGCCGTCGTACTGGCCAATCTGGCGGACGGGCTTTCTCCGAGCGAGATCGTTCACAGCTACCCGTCCCTTACGCTCGAGGGTATCCAGGCGACACTGGCCTACGCCTCGGACTTGGCGCAAGAACGGGTGTTGCCGCTTCCCGCCTAGAGCCGCACGTATGCGGGCGAAGCTCGATGAGAACCTGCCGAACGAGGCGATTGAGGTTCTTGTGAGGGCAGGCTGGGCCTGCGATACGGTTCGGGACGAAGGTCTTGGCGGTGCCGACGACATAGACGTAGGCGGTGCGTGTCGGGCCGAGGCGCGCGTGCTGTTCACCCTCGATCTCGACTTCGCTGACATCCGGGCATACCCACCGACCGACTACCTGGGCATCGTGGTGCTGCGGCCGCCAGCGCCAAGTCGACGGCTGGTCCTGCAAATGTTGGCTCGCGCGTTTCCAGTCTTGGCCAGCGACTGGGCCGAACACCGGCTTTGGATCGTGGAGCCGGACACGGTGCGGATTCGCGGTGCCAACGGGTGACCGACCTTGGCGCACGCCGCCAAACGCTACTTGGCTAGCGCTTCGCGTTCCGTCACCGGACGGACTTCCTTCAACACTTCCCGCAACTGAGTCAGGTCCAGCGGCTTACCCAGGAAGCCGTCCATGCCGGCCGCCAGGCACGCATCCTGATCCCTCTTGAAGACGTTCGCCGTCAGCGCAATCAGACGCGGCCGCTGTTGGGCGTCGAACTCCTGGATGATTCGTCGCGATGCCTCGAGGCCGTCCATTTCCGGCATCTGCACGTCCATCAGGATCACGTCGTAGGTCTGGCGGCGCACCGCGGCCAGCACTTCCAATCCGTTTCCGACCACATCCGGGTGGTACCCCATCCGCCTCAACAGCGCGACGGCGACCTTCTGATTGACCACGTTGTCCTCGGCCACCAGGACCCGCAGCGGCCGTTGTTTGGCCAGCGTGGTGTCGATGTCGTGTGCCGTGCGCCGGACCAGCGGCGCGGGCGCGCCGCTCCACAGGTACCCGACGACTTCCATCAAGGCGTCCGACCGCGTCGGCTTGGGCAGGAACGCGTGGAACGGAGGGTCGTCCAGACCCTTCAGCAGTTGCTCTCGACTGACTCCGGCTGCGCACAGGATGATGCGTACGCCCGGGGCAAGACCCAGGCCGGCCACGCGCTGGGCCAGTTCCACTCCGGTCATATCGGGCATGTCGAAATCGAAGATCGCCAGGTCGAACGCATGCTCTCGCAGGCAGTCCAGGGCCTCCTGCGGCGTCTCGACGGCGACGGTCGTCAGTCCCCAGTGTCGGAGATGCGCGGCGTAGTTGCCGCGATGGGCGGCGCTGTCGTCCACGATCAACGCGCGTCTGCCCGCCCAGCCGACGTCAGCGCCGCGTGGGCCGTCCGGTTGCGGCGCGGGGTGCAGCGGAATGACGAACTGGAACACGGAGCCCTTGCCAGGCTCACTCTCGACCCAAATGCGTCCGCCCATGATCTCCGCGAGCTTCTTGCTGATCGCCAGGCCCAGGCCGGTGCCGCCGTATCGCCTCGTTGTGGAGGCATCCACCTGGCTGAAGGCTCGGAACAGCCGGTTCACGCCGTCCGCCGGGATGCCGCAGCCGGTGTCGCGCACGGCAAAGTGCAGCGAGGGCGCGTCAGCTCCGTCTGACGCCAGCCTGACGGTCAGCGTCACTTCGCCGGACTCGGTGAACTTGATGGCGTTGCCCAACAGGTTGACCAGGATCTGGCGCAGCCGCGTGACGTCGCCGCGAATCCAGCGCGGGAGGGTGGGGTCGATGGCCGCCGTCAGCTCTAGCCGCTTCTCCGCCGCCCGAACGCCCAGCAGGTCAACCGAGTCCTCGGCGCACTTCACGAGATCGAACGGCTGGTCTTCCACGTCGAAGTGACCCGATTCGATCTTCGAAAAATCCAGGATGTCGTTGATGATCGCCAGGAGGGCTTCGGACGAACTCCGAATCGTCTCGACGAAATCCGCGGTCTCCCGGTCGAGGTCCTTCTGCAGCAGGAGACTCGTCATCCCCACGATGGCGTTCATCGGCGTGCGGATCTCGTGGCTCATGCTGGCCAGAAAGTCGTTCTTCGCGCGGCTAGCGGCCTCTGCTGCCACGACCATCTCCTTCTCGTTGGTGATGTCGATGGAGGCGCCGATGAGCCTTGACGGCTTGCCGTCCACGAACTGGACTTGCGCCGTGCTGCGGCGCCACCGAATCGTCCCGGGCTCGGGCACGATGCGGAACTCGACGGAATACGGCTCTCCCGTGGCGAACGCGCGATCGGAGCCGCTGGCCAGCAGCCAGCGGTCGTCCGGGTGCACGATCTCGCGGACTTCGTCCACGTGCCTGCCGACGTTGGCATCCGACACGCTCTCGAGTGCGGCCCAGGCTTCCGACCCTTTGACGATGCCGGTGGCGAGATCCATCTCCCAGATCCCGAAGCAGGCCGCAATTTCGGCAAGCCGCATCCGCTCCACGCTGCGGTTCAATCGTTCCAGTGCCTGCTTTTCTTCGGTAACGTCGATGACGGCGCCGCCGGCTCGCAGCGGCACCTTCCCGGCCAGCTCGACGTGCCCATGATTTCTCAACCAGCGGACAGACCCGTCCGGCAATACTCGTCGAAACTCCTGCGTGAAGGCCCCTCCCTCGACAAGAGCCCGCTCACGAGCCGCCCTGGTCGCGGCACGATCGAGGGGGTGAACCGTGGCGTAAAGCTCGTCGCCCGTCAGCTCGATCGCCTGGTCGCCTAGTCGGTTGACACGCGCCGCGCCAGCCGACAGCGCAAAGAGTTGGGTGGTAGGGTCCCACGCCCATGTGCCGAGAGCCGCCGTTCGTTCGGCCAGCCTGACCCGATCCTCGAAAACCCGGTACGCCTGCTCTCGAGTCCGTTCATCGTGCCGGGCAGCCGCCAGGCGCCGGCGTGTGCGTGCCCATCCGGCCGCGCAGACTGCCGTCAATCCCAGCAGAAGCCACCCGAGCAGAGGTGTCACCGGTCATCCTAATCGGCGTGAGAGCCGGCGTATTGAGGAACGCTGACAAGAACAGGTGCTTTTCACGGTTCCGCACGGAGTCACGCTTGACCTCACTGGATTCTTCCCACATGCTGTGGCGGCGCTCGAGGTCCGCTAGGCGCTGGGCGTTGCTGATCATTCCAGGGAGCTGCCATGGACGACACCGTCTCCGCGCAGGCACTGCGAGAGTCCGAGGAGCTCCATCGCATCACTCTGCTCAGCATGTCGGACGCAGTGTTCATCACGACCGACGCCGGCTTTTTCACCTTCATCTGTCCGAACGTCGACGTGATCTTCGGCTACTCGCACGACGAGGTCAGGGCCATGGAGCGCCTCCCGAGGCTGCTGGGCCGCGAGCTGATCGATTCGCGCGACCTCGCCGCTCGCGGAGAGCTGCGCAATATCGAACACGCGATTGATACCAAGCACGGCCAGCGGCGCGATCTGCTGGTGCACGTCAAGCAGGTGTCGATCAAGCAGGGGACCATGCTCTTTGCGTGCCGCGACATCACCGAGCGCAAGCAGTCCGAGCACGACCTGCGCGAGCTCGGCGGGCAGTTGATCAACGCGCACGAGCAGGAGAGGATCCGTCTCTCTCGCGAGTTGCACGACGAGTTCGGCCAGCGCATCGCGCTGCTGGCCACCGAGCTGACGCTGCTCCGTAATCAGTTGGGCGACAGCTCGCCAGTCACGCACGACCAGGTCGCCAAGATGGCGTCGGATGCGTCGGACATCGGCGCCGCCATCCACCGCCTGTCCCACAACTTGCATCCGTCGATGCTGGAGCAGCTCGGCCTCGAGACGTCGATTCGCACGCTGTGTCGCGATCTGACCGACATGCGGCAGATTGCGATCGATCTCCAGATTGGCGACATGCCGGACGCCATTGGGTCCGACATCGCCCTCTGCCTCTATCGCATCGCCCAGGAAGCGCTGCACAACATCGTCAAGCACAGCGGGGCGTCCCACGCCGTCATTGGCCTCGGCCGCCAGGCGCAAGAGATCGTGATGAGCGTTGACGACGATGGCGCGGGTTTCGATCCGGCGGCGGTCAGGCGCAAGGGCACACTGGGATTGATCAGCATGCGGGAACGCGCCCGCCTGGTGCAGGCAGCGCTCGCCGTGACGTCGCGGCCCGGTCGCGGCACGCGCCTCGAAGTGCGTGCGCCGTTGCCTGGGTCATGACGAGTGAGCCACGCGGCGCCGTCGAACGGTGGATGACGGCCACCGGCGGCATTGCGTCTCATGCCCATTCACTACACCGATCCGCGCATTGACGTTCCCCCAGGATTCGACTTTCTCGACGCAGAGCAGGTCCGTGCCTGGGTGTCGGCCTGTGAGGTCGACAAACCGTGGCGCCATCCAATGCGTCGACGGTTCGCTGATCTCGTTTGTGGTCTCCCGGCTGGCGCGAGAGTTCTCGAGCTGGGGTCGGGACCTGGATATCTCGCGGAGGCCGTCCTCGAAAGCTGTCCAAACTTGGAGAGCTACACGCTTCTGGATTTTTCGGAGCCCATGCTGGCGCTGAGCCGAGAACGCCTCGCGAGATTCGAAGCGACGCGGTTCGTCAAAGCTGACTTCAAGACCCCGGATTGGTATCGCGAACTGTCTCCTCCGTACGCTGCGGTCGTCGCCATGCAAGCGGTGCACGAGATTCGGCACAAGCGTCATGTGCCTGGCCTCTATGGCCAGATTCGGGATCTACTCGAGCCTGAGGGCCTGCTTGCGGTGTGCGACGGCACGCCACGAGACGCCGCCATTCTTTGGCAGGTATCGCTGTCCATGACCGTCGACGAACAGCTCGACGCCCTTGCATCCGCGGGATTCACCGACGTCAGACTTGAGGAAGAAATCGGCGCGATGATCTTCGTGACCGGTCGAGCGTCAAAGCACCGCCCTCAGTAGTGCGTCACCGACACGGAGTAGGTGACGGGCCCGGTCAGCTTGCCGACGTCGATGAGTCGAATACAGAACGTGCCTGCCACCGTGGCGGTGCCGACGATGGTGTTCCCGGCCACCGCCGCGTCGTTGGCCAGGATCGTCTGACAGGCGTTGGTGCCGACGTTCCACGTGCCCAGGCTGATGCCGACGACTGCGTCGGCTGGGTCCACGGCCGATAGCGTTGCCGTCACGGTGCCAGCCACTTCGACGGCGAACGGATGGGCCGTCGCGCCGTTCACGCCGACGCGGCCTTCGAGCGTTTCGGTCACGGACTGCGTGGGTGTCGTGGTGTCGCTCGGCAAGGTGCTGAACGGGTCGGTGCTGCACCCCGCGGTCAGCGACACCACTCCGATGACCGCTAGTCGGAAACGCCGCGCCGCCCCGGTCGTTCGCTGCAGGATCGTCACGTGTTCCGCTCCTAGGGATGCGAGATGGCCACCGCAAACGCGACGGGCGTCGTCATCGTTCCGGCGTCGAACACCCGAACGCAGTACGTCCCCGCGTCAACCGCCGCCACCAGTTGCGGCGTGGCGGCGGCGGCCACCAGCACGGTGCGCGTCTGGTGGCACCCGACGTTGTTGGCCGACGGGATTCCGATGCCGAGCCCCAGTGCGATGTCGGTCGGCGGTCCAGCTTCGCGCAGGGTGAGTGCGATCTCGCCTGACGCGGTGGCCACGATGGTGCGTGACGCGCTGCCGCCGGCGCCGAACTGCCCGACGAACGTCTCCGTGCCGGTCGCGGCCGTGTTGGACGGCCCGGTGGTGGTGGTGCCGTCGCAGGACGCGGCCAGAATCGCCGCCATGGCTGCGAAGCACCGGTAGCGGAGGGGCGGCATCATGGATGGGTGAAACGCGCGGCCACACGAGCCGGTTCGCGCAGGAGGCCGGCGTCGGCCAAGCGCAGGCAATAGACACCCGCGGCCAGGGACGATGTCAGCTGAACGCCCAGCGCGGCTTCGGCCGTCACCGATTGCCCACCGGCACAGTCCGTGCCCGCGGGCACGCCAATTGACATCTCGACCGGCACCGCCAGCGGCGCGCCCGTCGTCGGCGAGGCGACGCTGGCAAGTATGGCCGTCACCGTTCCCGCGGTGACAACCGTGAACGAGTAGAAGCGGCTGCCGGCCACCGGCACCGTGGCGACGTAGGTGACGGTGGTGGTGGCCGGAACGCTTGTCGTGGAGGGCGCAGTGGGGGAGTCGGCACCGCATGCCGTGGCGGCCGTCATCGCCAAGACCCCTGCCAGCAGACGCGCCTTCATGGGTGTGCGATGGTCATGTCGAACGATGCCATCGCGGCCAGGTTGCCGATGTCCCACACGCGGGCGCAGTACACACCTGGCGCGTAGGTGCCTGTGAGCTGGACGGCGGTGCCGGCGGCGGTATTCACCGTCGTCGCGGTCGAGCAGTCCTCGCCGCTCGGCGTGCCGAGTCCAATGGCCAGCCAGACCGTGCTGGGCACTCCGGTGCCTCCGACGCTGGTCAGCGTCAGGTTGACGGTGCCGTTGGCGCCGACCGCGAACGAATAGAAACTGGACCCGCCCGCGCCGATCCGGCCGGAGAACGACTCGGTGATCGTCGGCTCGGCCACCGTGGTGTTCGGGGTCGATGTATCCGTGGGCGTAGTGGGCGTGTCGCCGTCACAGGCCGCACCCGCCGCGGCCAGCAGGACCACCACAGTGAGCCCCTTCAGCGAGCGGGATCGGCGCACGACGGGCGTGCGAGAAGAACGACAGAACGATGCAAAGGACACTTGTGGCTCCGGAGATGTCAGTTCGCCACGAACCTTGCAAGGGTTGAACCAGGCCTTGATGGTTAAGGTTTTACAAACGGCGTCCTGATAGGGCGACACCACGCGCGTGACCGTACTGTGGAGAGTACGGTCCGCAACTCCACGCCTGGGATCCGCGAACCTCGTAAACTACCCCGATGACGCAGAACCAGCGAACGGTCGACGGACGATGAGAGCAACATGGGTGCTAGCGGTGTCGGCGCTGCTGGTACCGCATTCTGCGGCCACCCAGACGGCCCGTCGTCCTGCCGCATCTCAACGTGCGGTCCAGTCCGTGCGAGTCGCTGTCGAGGAGGCTTCCATCGCGGGTCTCGAAGCCGCCTATCTTTCACGCCGAACGACCGCGCGTGCTGTCACGCAGGCCCATCTCGATCGCATCCAGGCCTATGACAAGCACGGCCCGTTCATCAATGCACTGATCACGGTCAATCCCCGCGCCCTCGAGGAAGCGGATCGGCTTGACGGCCTGCTGAAGGCGTCCGGCAAACTTGTCGGCCCGCTGCACGGCATACCCGTCATCGTGAAGGACAACATCGACGTGGCCGGCCTTCCCATGACATCAGGCTTCCAGGGATGGAAGAACTATTATCCGGCCGTGGATGCGCCGCTCGTGACGAAGCTGCGTGCGGCCGGTGGCATCATTCTGGCGAAGGCATCGCTTTCGGAGTTTGCCTACGGTATCGCCGACAACGTCAACTCAGTGGTGCCCGGTTTTGCCCGCAATCCGTACAACACGGCGTTCGCGACCGGCGGTTCATCCGGCGGATCCGCCGCCGCCGTCGCGGCCAGCTTCGGCGTGGTGGCCATTGGGACGGACACGGGTGGGTCGGTGCGCATGCCGTCCGCCTACAACGCGTTGGCCGGGCTTCGTCCCACGGTCGGCCTTGTGTCGCGAACGGGTATGGTGCCCCTCAACTCAAGGCGAGATACGGCCGGCCCCATCGCCCGTACCGTCGCCGACATGGCGCTTCTGCTTGACGTGATCTCGGGAACTGATCCCGAAGACCAAGCTACGACGGGCGCCACGGAGCATCGACCACCGACCTACACGGCCGGTCTGAGAAAGGACGCTTTGAAGGGTGCCCGGCTTGGTGTCCTACGCCAGGTCTTCAGGCAAGTCGTCACCGACCCCCGCATCATGGCGCACTTCGAAACCACGATCGCGGAGCTCAAGGCCGCCGGCGCCGAGATCGTGGACCCGTTTACCGTCCCCGAAGTCGGGCCGATACAACGAGGCCCCACCGCAATTCAGTTCAAGGACGACCTCACGAAGTGGATCACGAGACATCCCGGGATCCCCTTTCCCTCGGTCAGGGCGATTGCGGACTCAAGACTGGCCCATCCACTTCACCAGCCCTTTCTCGAAGCAGCCGCGGCCGCGAAGCCCGTTGCGGCCGATCCCGATACGATCGAGGCCACCAAGACCGATCAGCGCTACCGCGATGTGTTCACGACAGCGATGGATGCGGGAAGAATCGACGCGGTGGTGTTTCCGACAGCCGCGCAGCTTCCGCCGATCAACGGCGATCGCAACACACAGCTTGTCGCCGAACCACGGCCCGCACCAAACGCGGGGCCGACGGCGGCAAATGGCAGCCTCACATTCGTGGCCAGCGCGCTGCACTGGCCCGCTCTTTCCGTGCCCAGCGGTTACTTGGGGGAGGGCTTGCCCCAGGGGCTGCAGATCATGGGCCGTGCCTGGGACGAGGCGAAGATCATCGGCTATGCCTATGCGTTTGAACAAGCCACGCATCACCGCCGCGCGCCGTCAGCGGTCCCGCCCCTGGCGAATGCGCGCGTTGCTGAGCGTCGAGGGCGATAGACGCCCTCGATCGCACACACCGCTGATCAGTACTCCTTGAAGCCGGCGGGTATGGCCACCGACGGCAGTGGCCGAGGAGCGGGCTCGCGACTACTTGCGCACACGCGCGCCCACCAGTTCCGCCACCGCGCCCAGTGTCGTCTGCGCGGCGTTCAACCCCAGGCGGAAGTCCTTGTCGCTGAACGTCGCGTAGAGATCCGTCGGCTGGTGCCAGTGCGGATCCCAGCCGCTGCCGATCTCCACGCCGCGCTCGTTCTCCCGCAGGCTGATCGACGGTACCAGATCCTGAAACGCTCGCGAGTCGGTGTTGGTCATGTGCGGGCCGACCTGCGCCGGGTAGTCCGTGGCGTATCTTCCGTTGGCGCCACGAACGAAAAAGGCGAGCTGCATGGCGCCCGCGGCCGTCTTCGCCGTCGAGAGGAACTCGATGTTCACGTCGGCCTCGAGCCGCTGTTCGGGGCTGACGGTGCCGTCGGCGCGCGGTGCGCCGTGATCGAACAGCATCATGTCGTGCTGGATCATGCCCAGCCACCGTGGTTCGGGATAGCGACGCGAGCCCGTCGGCTCCTCCCGTCCTTGCCGGGCCTGTCGCTGGGCCACATAAGCCAGCGCGCCCTGCGACCCACCTTCCTCGCTGTTCCACAAGGCGAAGCGGACGGTGCGGGTGGTGACGACATCCGGCATGCTCAGGACCCGCGCCAGCTCCATCACGAGCGCCGTGCCCGACCCGTTGTCGTTGGCGGCTTCGCCGAACCCCCGACCGTCCATGTGCGCGCCGATGATGTACATCTCGCTCGGAACCGTGGCGCCCACCTTCGTGCAGAAGACCTGCTGGCGCTCGCCGGGCACGGCTCGCTCGGCGTTCACGGCTCGGAGCGCGACATTCGGTTGCCGCATCGCGTCCAGATTCGGCGGCGCCGCCAGGCGCGTGCCCCGAGGGCGGCCTCCGCCTACCGCGCGCGGTACCGGCGGCGGTGCGGCGGCTCCGCCTTGACGCGGCGCGGCAGGCGCCGGAGCCGGTTGGTTGTAGCGAATGCGCTCGGTCGGACAGCCGTAGCGTCGAAGCTGCGCCTCGATCCAGTCCACGGCCTTCCGGTTGCGCTCGGTGCCCTGCAGACGGTCACCGAACTGCGTCAACGCCTTGATGGTGGCCTTGTAGCGCTGCAGGTCGAGCCGCCCGACAAGCGCAGCGACTTCGGGAAGTGGATTCGTCGGAGGCGCGGTGACGGTGATGCTCGAAATCGGTGCCGTGCCGACCTGGCTGGTCACGCCCGTGGCGGCCAGAGCCGCGAGCGTCACCAACCCACAGGTAGCCCACAAGGAAGCTGTCATCAGGGCGACAGTGTAGCCGGGAGAGGTCCCGAACGGACGTGCGGCCTCGCGCCGCGAGTCACTTTCCAGGTGTCCGAGCGGTTAACATTCCGTTGTGCCAAGAGTCTCGAACGGTTACGCGCGGGGCGCCGCGGTCGTCGTGTGTGTCTGCGTCACGGGCTTCGGGGGCGCCGCCACGGGCGCCCTGGCCGGCCAGGCCCGAGAGGGCGGGGCCCAAAGCTGCCGCACTGGCATCGCGACGTATCGGATTGTCACCGCTTCTCCCATCGTCACATCGACCGTGGAAGGACGATGCACCTTCGATTCAGCTACGGTCGAGGGAACGTGCGTCAACGACTATTCGGATTCGAGGGGCGGGAGGTTCACCTCCGTGTCGATCACCCGCCACGCCACCGTGGCCGACGTCGTAGACGAAGTGTCGGTTGTCCCACCCCTCAATCGCGCACTGGGCACGACGACCACCGTGAAAGGCGCCGGCCTCGACACCACCGGTACGAGCACGCTCACGCACGACGGCCGGAAGCGCCTGACGACCATCGCGGCCGTCTCACAGCCGGGTGGCCAGACCTCCACGACGACGTACACCGCCTGGGACGCCGCGGGCCGGCCTACCGCCGGCACCCTGGCATCCGGGCGTCAGTCCACCGCGCAGACGATGCGTTACGACGACTCGACGCGCACTCAAACGATTTCGACGAACGGGCAGATGTGCACGCAGACGTTCGACGAGAACGGCAACCCCGCGGCGGGCGCGTGCGGGGGAAGCACGGCCACGACGACGGTGCTGACTACCCAGCAGATCTGTCGCTGAAGGCGGCTGCCCCGGCAAGACCCCGGCAGCGACCCGCAGGCGCCGCCTCGCTGGGGCAGTGTTTTTTTAGAGCAGTGTCTTTTCGGCCCCGCTCCGCGGGGGGGAGAAAACTTGACGCATTTGGTCGGGATTTCAGCAGTCAAGTTCTCTGGCGGCATGCGAGCGCAGGCAGTCATCCTCGTAGTGGCCGTGACGGTCGTGGCGTGGGGCGCCGCCACGCGGGCGGCCATCTCCGATCCCGTGAAGACGGACGCGGGTCAGGTGTCGGGCGTCACGCTGGCGTCCGGCGTGCGCGCCTTCAAGGGTATTCCCTTCGCGGCGCCCCCGGTGGGCGACCTGCGCTGGAAGGAGCCGCAGCCGGTGGCTAGGTGGACCGGCGTGCGGAAGGCCGAACAGTTTGGGAACGTGTGCGTGCAACCGTCGCAGACCGGTCGCGTGCCCAACAACGTGTCGGTCGATCTGCCCGACTCCCCGAAGACCAACGAAGACTGTCTGTACCTCAACGTATGGACCTCGGCCAACCGTGGCGGCGACCGATTGCCCGTCATGGTGTGGATCTTCGGCGGCGCCTACACCGAAGGTGCGGGTTCGACGCCGCACAACGACGGCGAAGCGCTGGCCAGGAAGGGTGTCGTCCTCGTCACGTTCAACTACCGGGTTGGGGCATTCGGCTTCTTCTCCCACCCTGAGCTGACGAAGGAATCCGGCCACAACGGGTCTGGCAACCAGGCGCTCGCCGATTCCATCGCGGCGTTGCGCTGGGTGCAGAAGAACGTCGCGGCGTTCGGCGGCAATCCCGGAAACGTCACGATTTTCGGCGAATCCGCCGGCGCGGCGATGGTGGGCGGGCTGGTCGGATCCCCCGTGGCGAAGGGCCTGTTCCATCGCGCGATCTCGGAAAGCGGTGCGTGGATGGGTCTGGGCCTGGCGTCCATGACGCCCCTCGTCCGTGCCGAGCAGGCCGCCACGGCGCCGCCGCTCGGACGCGGGGGACGCCGCGGCGAGCCGCCGCCGGCGCCGCTGGCCATGCCGTCCCTCGCCGAGCTGCGTGCCCGCTCCACCGAAGAGGTCGTGAAGACGCTGCGCGGCGCGGGGATGATCATCGACGGGTGGATCGTGCCCCAGGATCTGTCGATCACGTTCGCCAACGGCAAGCAGAACGCCGTGGACGTGATTGCCGGCTCCAACAAGGACGAGCACTCGTTCATGGGCGTGGCTCCTGGCGCGGTTCCGGACGCGGCGTTTCGCGACACCATGGCCTGGGCGATGCGCCTGTTCGCCGAGAGGCAGACGGCCATCGGCAAGCGCGCCTACTGGTACTACTTCACGCACGAGCCACCCGTGGAGCCCGGGGTCCCTGACCTGAAGGCCACGCACGCGTCCGAGATCGTTTACGCGTTCAACAATCTGTGGGCGCCGCGGGTGATTCCCGATCGCAGTTCGCCGAAGCTGGCGATGGCGTCCGAAAAGGACCGCGCGATGGCCGAACAGATGTCGTCCTACTGGGTCAATTTCGCGAGGACCGGGGACCCGAACGGGCCTGGCCTGCCGGCGTGGCCGCGCTTCACCCGCCGCAGCGCCCCGCCGCACTACCTGGGTGCCATCACGGAGTACCCCGGCAACGAGGTTCTGGACGCATACGACACCAAGTACGCGGCGCTATTGGCCACGTTGAAGTAGCCAACCATTGGCCCCTGCCTGGAAAACTTGCTCCTGAATTCTTGACCAAACGAGTCAAGCTTTCTACGCCCCGCCGGAACCGGGGCCCCCGCCACGCGTTTTCCAGCGTGGTGGGGTGGTAGAGGCGTAGTCTCGCTCATCCTGGACCCGCCGCTTGGTGCGTCGCGTCTGACGCGAATCAATCGCGACATGCGCTTCTCCAAGGACAAGTCCCCGTATCGCACGCACATCTCGACGGGCGTGCACGGCAACTACTTGTCCCTCTCAGGCGAGGGGCTCTACGTCGGGACGGGCCTCTATATGCCCGATCCGCCCCTGCTGCGGCGGCTGCGCGAGGCCGTGGATCAGGACGCCTCGGGTCGCAAGCTGGCAGACATCGTGAAGACCCTGCGGCGCAAGGGTTACGCGGTGGGGAGCCACGACACCCTGGCCAACACGCCGCGCGGCTTTCGTGTGGACCACCCCCGGTCGGAGCTGCTGCGGATGAAGGACATCCATGCAGGTAAGATAATTACGCCCTCCGCGTTGTCCTCGTCGGCCAAGGCCGTCGAGCACGTGCGGCGTGCGTGCGCCGATGTGGCGCCGCTCAGGGACTGGCTCCAACGACATGTGGGCTCGGGAGGACAGCGTGACGCGTGACGGGGTGTTGTTGCGAGTGGGACGGGCCGGTCGCCTGGCGGTCCTTGTCGGGCTCTTCGGGAGCATGGTGGTTGCCACGTCGTCGGCGCTCTGGGCCGGCCAGGCCACAAGCGGCAAGACGGTGTGGGATGGCGTGTTTACCGCCGCGCAAGCCGAGAGGGGCCGCCTGGCGTTCCAGCAGAACTGCGCCGAGTGTCACGGCGGCAACTTGAACGGTGGCGAGGCCGTGCCGCTCGTGGGCGAGCGGTTCAACCTGAGTTGGCGCGAATCCACCGTGGACCGCCTGTTCCGCCAGATGAGCACCAGCATGCCGATGTCCGAGGATGGCTCGCTGGCGGGCACGCTGGCGCGCGGCACGTACGTGGACATCGTGGCCTTGGTCCTGCAGACCAATGGCTTTCCAGCCGGCTCCGCGGAGTTGACGCCGGAATCGGCCGTCGGCGTGTCGATCGTCGCGAAGGATGGTCCGGGCGAGCTGCCCAATTCGGCCAACGCCCAGGTGGTGGGTTGCCTGACGCGGGTGGCGCAGCCGCGAGGGTGGAAGGTGACGAGCGGCAGCCGCCCCGCGCGATCCGGCCCGCTCTACACGCCGTTGACGGCCGCCGCCGCGCTCGGCGACCGCGAGTTCCCGCTGCTCTTCGTGCTGACGTCGCTGGACAAGTTCGAGAACCACCGCGTGCTGGTCACCGGCCGCCTGGACGGGGACGCGGGTGCCAAAGGCATCAACGTCAACACCGTCTCGTCGCTAGGTTCCACCTGTCCGTAAGGGGATTCCGAATCCCCGTTGAGCCTTGGGCCTTGGGCCTTGATCATTTCGCTGCGAGCGCACTGCGGACTTCCGCTTGGCGCTTGCGGACCACCTCCACGAGTCCGCCCGGTCCGTCCACGGACTGCTTGAACGCCTCCACGGAGGAGATCGTGGAGTGGGTCTCGCGCTCGCCCTGCGGCCCCACCACGTAGGGCGCAACCATCGCGTGCAGCTGGCGAGCACGCTTCGCAAACCGATCCAGTGCATAGGCGCCGCCGAACGAATCGGAGAGCAGCCGTCGGTAGCGCGCGGCGTAGACAGGGTCGGCCATCACCTTCTCGATGAGCGGCCAGCGCGCACCAACCTTGCGGTGCAGCACGTCCTGGCTGCCCATCATCGCCGCCATGAACGGTGGCGGGTCGCCTGGGCCTGGCCCTCCGACTCCCGCCGGCCCGCCTCCGCGCGTCCCGGGCGGTGGAAGTCCTGGCCCGCCGGGGGCTCCAGGACCGCCGGGTCCCACGCCGAAGGACATGTTGTTGTCCCAGGGGATCCACTGGAGGCGGCCGTTCCTCTTGGGGTCTCCGTACAGGTAGTAGTTGTGTGCCATGGCGCCGTAGGTGTCCCAGTTCTGGATCGCGGTGTTCACCGCAAGCCACCGCAGGAACCCGTCGACGTCGAACGTGGACTCGAGCCTGGCGCGCCACTGCGCGGCGTTGTCCTGGGGCGCGTGCAGCGCCGCGATCGCGGCTTCCACGTCCTTGAAGTCGGCTGCGGACTCGTTCGTCTTCTTCCCGAAGCCCTCCCGATCGAACTTCGTCCAGTCGGCGCCAGGCCCATCGGGCTTGTACAGGTTGGATGACCGTCCCGCCAGCTGCGAATCCAGCATCGCGCCGTCGCTGGGATCCTCCACCATCGTGTAGAGCCCCCAGTACTCGGGACCTGAACCCACGTCCACGAAGACGCGGTAGAAGGCGGCCCGCGGGGCAGGAACGCCGCGGTCGCGGAAGATCTCGTTGCCGAGCACCTCGCGCAGCTGTGAGTCGTCGGCGAAGTTCGACGAGAAGGTCAGCTCTTCGAACCCGTAGAGACGCTGGCCGGCTGTCGCGGGATCCGTCTTCGCGAAGCGGTTCAAGTCCAGTCGGAAGGGCACCTTGCCGTTGTTGGATGCGCTGGCCGTCACCAGCGAGGAGTTGCCCTTGTAGCGCATGGCCACCTTGGTCCATGTCTTGTCCCCGTAGGTCACGGTGACGGGCACGTAGATGGGATCGCGGGTGGTGAGCTGCAAGGCGCCGCCAGCCATCATCTTGGCCATGGCCTCCGGCACGCACGCCATCATCGGCCCGCCGAACATCGCCGTGCACTTCCCGTCCATGCCGTTGGCCGAGCACGACGCGTCCGCGGCCTTGTTGGTGCAGGCCTTGATGCCTTCCTCCATCATGGCCTGCATCTGCTGCGGGTCCGGCCCACCGCGGCCAAACCCGCCACGGCCTGGGCCTGCCGGCCCGCCGGGCCCTCCGGGTCTGCCGCCGGGCGCACCCGCCGGTCCAGGGCCTCCCGGGCGTCCAGGCCCAAAGGGCATTCCGGGCGGGCCAAGCGTGGCCAGGTCCGCCTGCATCCTCTCGAAATCGTCCTTCGGAATCGAGATGCGTAGCTCGTGCACGCGGTCCATCGCGAAGAGCCGCCGATAGTCGGGGGCCCCCTTGGCACCGTGGGACGCCTCGGTCCACCCGGCCGGCCGGGGAGCCTGCTGGGCTCCCACATCCGAGGGCGTGAAGGCGGCCGAGAGCGCGAAGAACACGCCAAGAAACGCCGTCGCGAGAGGTCGCTGTCGCATAGGCGCCTAGTCTTTCAGGACCAGTCCCCAGTGGGCAAGCCCCTTTGAGCCCTGTTTTTCGGCCTCCGACTTGGGCCTTGGGCCTTGAGCATTGGGCATTGGGCATTGCCCCTCCGACTCCCCGTTGGGCATTGGGCCTTGAGCATTGGGCATTGCCTTCCCCTGTGCCATCATTCGCCCATCTCGGACAGTTCCTGGAGGGTGGTATGGCGAAGATCGTGGTGCGAGCGCTCGTGATGGCAGGGGGCCTGGCCCTGGCCACGGCGGCGCAGGCGCAGGTGCCCAAGGACATTCACGCGGCGCTGCTGAAGATAGGGCAGATCGTTGACCCGGCGTGCACGGCCAAGCTCTATCGGCCGCTGATGCCCAAGGCCGACTTCAACACGTACTGGCCCCCGGATGCCGCGGCGCCCGCGTCGACGGCGGCGCTCTATCCCGGCATCACCATCGCGCGCGACCAGCTCTTCGGCCCCAACGCCAAGGACGTAGTGGACGTCTTCATGGCGGACCGCGGTGGCGACAATCGACCCATCTTCATCTACGTGCCCGGCGGTGGCGGCAACAAGATCGAGCAGCAGGTGCGCGAGGGCAACGCCTTCTACGACAACGTCGGCCGCTGGGCCGCCAAGAACGGCATGGTGGGCGTGTTGGTGCAGCGCCACCCGGGCACCGGCAACTGGGACGATGGCGGGCGCGACCTGTCGATGGCCGTGGACTGGGTGAGGGACAACGCGCCGAAGTTCAGGGCCGACCCGAACCGCATCTTCATCGCCGCGCACTCGGCGGGCACCGGGCCGTTGGGCGTGTATGTCGGCCACCCCGAGCGCTGGAAGAACGGCGTGCAAGTGAAGGGCGCCATCTACATGTCGGGCAACCCCGCGCCGACGGCCGGTGGCGGCGGACGTGGGCAGGGGCCAGGCGGTCCCGGTGGCGGCGCGGCACTTCCCGCGCCGGGCAGCACGTGCGGCACGTCGGCCAACATGGGTTCGAACGACGGCGCGATCGCGGGCCCTAGCGGACAGCGGGAGGCGGCCGGTGGCCCTGGTGGTGGCGGCCGAGGCCGTGGCGGTCCTCAGCTCACGCCGGAGCAACTGGCCGAACGCGACAACCTCCCCGGCTTCAAAGCCACGCCGGTGAAGGTCATGCTGGTCCGCGCGGAACTGGACCCCGGTGTGATGGGGGACATGCTGGCGTCGGACAAGGCGCTGCACGACGCGATGTGCACGGTGGACGGCGACAAGGCCAAGGACGGCGAGGGACACTGCCCGGCGATGCTCTTTGCCAAGCTGCACAGCCACATGTCGGAGGTGTTCGCCTTCGACACGCCGGACAAGTCGGTGTCGGATCCGATTCTGTCCTGGCTGAGGAGTATCAAGTAGCGCCTACCCGACTGAGAAGCCGGGACGGCCGTTTTCCACGACCAGCGTGCCCGCCTTCGTGGCGGGCGCGTCCGGGCGGCTGACGCGATCGAGCGTCCTGAACTCGGCGCGCATGGTGGCGGGCGTCGCCGTGCACGCGATGTAGCCGCGCCGCGACGAGTGGTACTTGATGTGGGGGTTGTCGATCTTCAGCTTGTCCCACCCTTCCATCGCGTTCTGGCCGTCGCCCCCGGAGGTGAGCGAAGTGTTGGTGAGCTCCACGCCGATCGTCTCGGATCTGGGGTCGGCGAAGTTCATCTTCAGGTCGGCGCCGAAGTGCTGGTGGACGTCCCCTGAAACCAGGATCGGGTTGGACGCCTTGGTTTCCTTGAGCCGCGCGTACAACCGCGCTCGCGCGGCGGCGTAGCCGTCCCACGCGTCCATGCTGAAGCGGTCCTTCGGTTTCACGCCTGCGTTGTCGACGGCCACCGACCCGGTGTCGAACGCAAACGAATAGACCTGCTGCCCGACGACCGTCCAGCGGGCGCGCGCCGTGGCCAGGTTGTCGAACAGCCACCGTTCCTGTTCGTCGCCGAGCATCGTGCGCCTGGGACCCAGCCGATCGGCGCACTCGGACTTGACCCCGTCGCCACATGCCTGGTCCGAACGGTATTGACGCGTGTCGAGCACGCTGAGGTCGATCAGCGACCCGAACTGCAGCCGGCGATACAGCTTCATGCCGGCGGCAGTCGGCATCGCGGTTCGGCGCACCGGCATGTGCTCGTAGTAGGCCTGGTAGGCCGCGGCGCGCCGCAGAAGGAAGAGTTCGGGCGGCGTGTCGCGGACATCGATCGCGCCGGCGTAGTTGTCCACCACCTCGTGATCGTCCCAGCTCATGACGAAGGGCGCCGACAGGTGCGCGGCGCGCAGATCCGAGTCCAGCTTGTACTGCGCGTAGCGCCTGCGGTAGTCGTCGAGGCTGTATAGCTCCAGGCCGATGTTCTGGCGCACCCGCTCGTTCTGCCCGCCGTTCGCTCGGGCCTCGTAGATGTAGTCGCCGGTGAACAGCACGAAGTCGAACTCTTCATCCGCGATGCGCCGGTAGGCCGTGAAGTAGCCGTGTTCGTAGTTGGCGCAGCCGCACACGGCAAAGCGCAGGCGGTCGACTGCCGCGCCCGCCGCTGGGGCCGTCTTCGTGCGTCCGGTCTGGCTGGTCTCGCGACCCACGCGGAACCGATACCAGTAGTCGTTGCCTGGCAGCAGTCCCTCCACTTCCACGTGGACGCTGTGTGCCAGCTCGGGATACGCCGTGGCCGTGCCCTTCTGGACGATGTCGTTGAAGCGAGGCTCGCTGGCCACTTCCCACGCCACGTCGACCCGTGCCATCGGCATGCCGCCGCCCTCGATTGGCTTTGGCGCCAGCCGTGTCCACAACACGACGCCCGTCGGTGACGGGTCGCCCGAGGCCACGCCCAGCGAGAACGGGTACTCGGTGAAGAGCGGCTGGGCCAGGGTTTGCCGCGCGGTTGCTGGTTGGAGGAACGTGGCCGCGCCGGCATACCACGCCAGTCGCATCAACTCTCGGCGCGACAGGCCATTCAGCAGTCCCTGATAGGGGGTCAGTGGGCTCATGGCGGGCTGATTATCACCCGAAGTTGCGACGATTCACGCTGCTTCACCGGCGCGTGATCCATCGCTGGCTGTCAGGACGGCCGAAGGCCCAACAACGCGCGTGCGACTGGCGGCGTCGCCACCGAACGCCCGTACTCGGCGCACAACTTCGCGACACGACCAACCAGTTCAGCGTTCGACGCGGCCAGCCGCGCTCGATCCCATCGCACGTTGTCCTCGAGCCCGGTGCGGCAGTGTCCGCCCATCTCGAGACACCAGCGGTTCACCTCCAATTGGTGCCGGCCGATGCCGGCAGCTACCCATGTAGCGTCCGGCATCAGCTCGCGCAGCTTCGCCACCTGAAACGCCAGGAGATCGCGGTGGGCAGGCAGCGCGTGCTTTACGCCCAGCACGAACTGGACGTGCAGGGGGGCTTTCACGATGCCGGCGTTCGCGTAGTCCACGGCGTTGTACAGCATCGCCAGGTCGAAGACTTCGATCTCCGGCTTCACATCGTGCGTGCGCATCTTGCTCGCCAGTTCTCCGATCAGGTCGGGAGAGTTCTCGTAGACGCGCGTCGGGAAATTGCAGGACCCGGTGGCCAGCGACGCCATGTCGGGTCGCAGGTGCAGCATGCCGCCGCGCTCCGAACCCACACCGGATCGTCCGCCCGTGGAGAACTGCACGATGATCCCCGGGCACAGGGGACGGATGCGCTCCTGGAATGCCGCGAACTTGTCGGGGTTGGACGTCGTGGACTGATCGTCATTGCGTACGTGCACGTGCACCAGCGCTGCCCCGGCCTCGAAGGCCGCGTGGGTCGATTCCAACTGCTCGTCGAGCGTGATCGGCAGGGCCGGGTTGTGTTCCTTGCGCGGCACCGATCCGGTGATGGCCACGGTGATGATGCACGGAGGCGGCGTCTGGGACATCGCTGGGCATTGTAGACGTCGGGGCCCTTACCAGCGAAGGACCTCCAGGCCCTTGACCTTCGGAAAGCTTCGCAGGTCCCGCGTGGCCACCCGATAGTCGAGCCACACGGCCGTGGCGGCAATCATCAGGTCTGCGTCCCCAACAGCCGTTCCGGCGGCCGAGAGCTCCGCGTCGAGTCGCGCGTGCACCCGCGCGATGGCCAGGTCGAACGAGACGATCGGCACCGCTGCGAGGATGCGTTCGACGAACCGCTCCGCGCGTGTACGGGCGACGGCGCTTTTCAGGCGATGCATGCCGTGCAGCAGCTCGGACGCGCTGATCGCCGCCATCGCCACGGGTTCCGCGCTGTCGACCAGCGTGGCCGCATCGAGCTGGCCGCGCTCGATGGCGACCAACACGCTGGTGTCGACTAGGATGCCCACGGGTTACGGCGAGGTTGTGGCCGATTGTGCTTGGCCACGACACGCTGGACGTGGTCCCGATACTCGTCGCCGGGATGGGCCAGGTGCTCGACCAGGGCCTTGAACTGCGTCATGGTGACGGCTCCGGCCCGGCGTTCGACCGGCCCGATCTGGGCCACGGGTGTACCGCCCCGCTCGATCAGGTACACCTCTTGCTCGTCGCGTACGCGGTCCACCAGGCGGCCAAAGTTCTTGGCGGCTTCCGTGGCTGGAATCCCGGACCGCACCCTTGGCCCCGATCGCGGTCTTCCATCGTCAGCAGGCATGATCCGTATTATACGGATCATGCGTCATATCCGCCAGCGCGACGCCCTGCGGATTGGAACCGCTCGATGTATCCTCGCTGAATGCCCCTTCGGGACGTCGTCGGGCACACGCGCATGGTGGGCCTGCTGGCCCGCGCCCTCGCGCGCGACACGCTGCCGCCGTCGCTCCTGCTGGCCGGTCCGGCTGGTGTGGGCAAGCGTCGGGTGGCGGTGGCCGTGGCCATGGCCATCAATTGCCTGAAACCTCAGCAGGGCCAGCTGGAGCGAGACGCGTGCGGGACCTGCGCATCGTGCCAGCGCATCGCGCGCGGGGTGCATCCCGACGTGATCGTCATCGAGCCGGGTGATACGGGGGTCATCAAGACGGAGCCCATCCGCGAGGTGATCGCGGCGTCGGGCTTTCGTCCCTTCGAGGGCCGGCGACGTGTGGTGGTGGTGGACGAAGCCGACGCGCTGGTCGTCGGCGCGCAGAACGCCCTGCTCAAGACCCTCGAGGAACCGCCGTCCGCCTCGATATTCCTGTTGGTGTCGTCGATCCCCGACTCGCTGCTGCCGACGGTGCGGTCTCGTTGCCCGCGACTGCGATTCGGCCCGCTGTCGGTGGCCGAGGTGGCCGACGTGCTGGTGCGCGATCACGAATTCTCGGCGGCTGATGCGCGCGTCGCGGCAGACGCGTCCGACGGCAGCATCGGCGTGGCGTTGGCCCTGCAGTCGGCCGATCTGCTGGGGGCACGGGATGCGGCCGCGACGCTGCTGCGCCACGCTGCGCGGGGCGCCGACCCGGTGCGGCGTCTCGAGGCCGCCAAGGCCCTGGCGCCGCCCAAGGGGTCGCCCGCGAGCGATCGCGACCAGCTGGCCGCGTGCCTTCGCGCGATGTCGTCGCTCCTGCGCGATTTGGGCATCATGGCCGTGCGCGTGGACACCGGCGCGCTGGCCAATGCCGACCTGACCGGAGAGCTCGAGGCGCTGTCGCGTTCCTACGACGCCAGGCGCAGCGTCAAGGCCCACGCGGCCGTCGATCGGGCGCTAGCCGCGCTGGAGCGGAACGCCAGCCCGAAGGTGGTGGCCGATTGGCTGGTGCTGGAGCTGTGACGCCACGCGTTGCCATCACCGTCGGCGACCCTGCGGGCATCGGGCCCGAGATCGCGGCCAAGGCCGCGTCCGACGCGCGCGTGCGCGCGGTGTGCGAGCCCGTGCTGTATGGCCCCACGGATGGGGGCTTCACGCCGGGCGAGTTGTCGGCCGACGCGGGCCGCGCGGCGTATGACGCCATCTGCGCGGCCGTGCGCGACGCGCAGGAGGGTCGCGTGAATGCGGTCGCCACCGCGCCCGTCAACAAGCTGGCGTTCGCGCGGGCCGGGCTGCCGTGGAAGGGCCACACCGATCTGCTGGGTCACCTCACCGGCAGCCGGCGCGTGGCCATGATGTTCTGGTCCGAGCCGCTCAAGGTGGTGCTGAGCACGGTGCACGTGCCGCTCGCGCAGGTGCCGGCGGTGCTCACGCGCGAGGTCCTGGACGACATCATCGACCTCACGGCCGGCGAGCTGCCGCGCTTCGGCATCGCGCGCCCCAGGTTGGCGATGGCGGGGCTCAACCCGCACGCGGGGGAGGCCGGACTCCTCGGCGAGGAGGAAACGCGCGTGCTGGAGCCCGCGGTGCGGGCCGCCGTGGCCCGCGGCGTGTGCATCGAGGGGCCCTTTCCGGCCGACACGCTGTTTGTCCGCGCGGCGCGGGGGGAGTACGACTGCGTGGTGGCGTGCTACCACGACCAGGGGCTCATCCCCGTGAAACTGCTGGCGTTTGGCCGCGCGGTCAACGTGACGCTGGGCCTGCCGATCGTGCGGACCTCGGTTGACCACGGCACCGCGTTCGACATCGCCGGGAAGGGGCTGGCCGACCCGTCCAGCATGGTCGAGGCGGTCCTGCTGGCCGCCCGCCTGGCAGGCGTATGATCGGGGTGTAGCCGATGCCGAACTACACCGTGCTCTACGACGGCGGGTGCCCGATGTGCCGACGCACCGTGCGGGTGCTGCGCCGCCTCGATTGGCTGAAGCGCCTGGCCTTCGTCGACGCCACCGACGCCGCGGTGCGTGAGCGGCTCGCGCCGGGCTTGACCGAGGCCGAGGTGCTGGTCGAGATGTACGTCGTGGACCAGTCCGGTGCTCGCGCGGCGGGCTACGCCGGCTACCTGTGGATCGCGCGGGTGGTGCCGCTCCTGTGGCCCATGGCCGTCCTGGGCCCGTTGCCAGGCGTCTCGCACCTGGGCGATGCCGTCTACCGCCTCATCGCCGCCAATCGCGTGCGCCGAGGCCGCTGCACCGACGAGGTGTGCGCAGCCGCACCGACCAGCCCTCGATAGAGATCAAGGCCCAAGGGCGCGTGGTACCCTGCGCTGTGGCAACCGAGACCGGGCGGCCCAGGGAGAGGCTGACCGATGTAGCGATAGCCGTTCTCGTCGGTTGCCTGGCCTTCGTCTATCGCTATCTCGTTCACACCAACTTCAACAACGACCACTTCGCGCACCTCTCGAGATCCCAGGCCTGGCTGGCCGGTGATTGGCCGATTCGTGACTACACGGACCCCGGCTCGTTGCTGCTGATCGGATTCTCGGCGGGGGCGCAGCTGCTGCTCGGTCGAACCCTGCTCTCGGAGCTCCTGCTGACCATCGGAGCGCTTGCCGTGGCGGCCGCGGCCACCAGTTGGGTGACGAGCCGGCTGACTGGCAGCCGTGCACTGGGACTGCTCGCCGCGCTGCTGCAGCTGGCGGCGGAGCCGCAGCTGTTCGGGTATCCGAAGTTTCTCATCTACCCCATTCTGCTGATCCTCTGCCTGCGCTACGTTCAACGCCCGACCGTGTCGCGGATGGTCCCGGTGGCAGTGTGGGTAGCGCTCGCGGCCCTCATTCGACATGACCACGGGGTCTACACGTCGATCGGCGCATCGATTGCCGTGGCCTCCGCGCACTGGTCCAGGGGCATCGTCTCGATGGTAGGGCGGGTGACGCAGTGGGCGGCGATGGTGGCCATCTGCATGGCCCCGTTTCTGATTTACGTCCAGGCGCAGATGGGCGTCGTCAGCTACCTGCGGCTCGGGCTCGAGATGTCGAGCAACGAGGCCCAGCGTTCTCGGGCCACCGATGGGAGTCTCCCGACGTTCCGCTTGGAGACCGGTCCGTTCCTCACACGGCGTCCGACCGAGCCGGAGGACCTGCCGAGCATCCGCGTCCGCTGGAGCCCGACGGTGAGCGATCAGGCCCGCACCGCGTTCGAGGAACGGGCACGCCTGCTCAACGCCGAACCCACGGACGATCGGACCTGGGCCTATCGAGCAGATCCGGATGGCTTCGGTGCGCTACGGGAGGTGCTGAACGGTCCCGCCGTCGAAGACGTGGCGGGAATCGATCGACAGAGCATGCGGTTGACGGAGTGGGAGCCTGCCGTGCGGCTCGCGCTTCGGTCCGTGGGACTGGACCATCTGGCGCTGGGGCCGCCGGTCGTCTCGGCACTCTCACACGACACCCTGACCGTCCTGCTCTTTTACCTGTGTTGGTCGATGCCAGTGGCCGGATTGGTGCTGTGGTGGGTGAAGCTGCGGCTGGCCACCGACGGGTCGGCGCGCGAGGGGACCGGCGCGATGACCTTGATTCCCGCGCTGTGCGTTCTGACACTGGCGTGCACGGCCGGCTTTCTGCGGCTGGACATCCTGCGCCTGGCCGACGTCTTTGGCACGTTTCCGGTACTTCTCTGCTGGGTACTGGCCACGCTGGTCGCCATTGATCGACGTGGCGTTCGTGCGGCGGCGCGCCTTGCGGCGGGAGCACTTGCGGTGGTCGCCATACTGTGCACGTACCGCGTGGGCGGCAGCGAGTTCGAGCAGATCGCGGACGTCGTGACGCACCCGAAGGCGTCGTTCGAGAGGGCCGCGAAGACCACCCGCTCGGCTCGGGAATGGCCCTGGGCCCTCCAGTGGCCAGGCGACTCGGAGTGGAGACTGGCGCGGTACATCCACGACTGCACCAACCCCGACGATCGCCTGCTCGTCACGTGGGCGGCCCCGGAGTTCTACTTCTTCTCGAAACGGCCGTTCGCCGGGCGTGAAGGTCCGTTGTTCCCGGTGCTTCGTCGTCCGGATTCGTTCGAGCCGCAGATCCTGGAGGCGTGGAAGCAGAAGCGTGTCCCTATCGTGCTCACCAACGACGAATCCTATGGGGATTTTGCGACGACGTTTCCGCGGCTCGCAACCCACCTCGCCCAGGCATACACCGAGGCGGGCAAGACTGAGTGGGACGAGCGGCCCGCGATCACGGTTCACGTGGACAGGAGCCGGGTGGCAACCGGTCGCGACACCGAGTTCGGGTTGCCGTGCTTCTCAGGGACGACGACCGCCTCCACCCCGTGACCCCCGCCCTCGAACTCGTGTGCGAGAGTACACTCCGGGGCCGGCAGGAGTGGACGTGAAGGTAGGCTATCGGACAAGGGCGGGGGCCGCAGCCATCGTGTTCGTGGCGGTCGCGGCGGTGACAGGGTTGGGGTTCTGGCTGATCAGACCTCCATCTCCCGTGACGGTCAACGTGCGGTGGACGTCGGCCGTCAGTCCAGACCAGCGCGTCGAGCTGGAACAGCGCTTTCAGCTGCGAGACGGCGTGCTGGACGGAGGCACGACGTGGACGTATCAGCTGACGGATCCGTCGACCGCCAATATCCGGGACCTCATTCGGCACCAGGCGGTGGAGGACACGGCGCATCTGGCCCGCACGCGGTTCCGGCCGGAGCTGTCGCAGGATCGGGCGCTGCAGGCCGCCCTGGCCGCGGCGGGGGCGGGCGCCGTCGGGGGCGTCGCCTGGCTCCTGCTGGCGGGAGGACGTGGACGACGGGCGGACGCGCGATCCGACCGCGAGCCGAGATCCCCACTGACCGAGGAGGACCTGCGGCCGGCCACCGAGGGCCACCCGGATCGACAGCGCGAGCTGATCTGGTTCGCGGGCGTGCTTGCGCTCTCGATGCCGCTCCTCCTCGCGATGTGCGCCGCGATGTGGCACTCGCCGTATCCGATCAGCGAGACCGTGGGCATCCTGGAGGACGTGGAGGTGTCGCCCAACTCGTTCTTCGATCCGAGGGTGCGCTCGTGGTACCGACCGCTGTTCCACCTGAGTTTTTACACGTTCTGGCGCGCCACCGGGTCGCTCGACTCGGCCATGGTGCTCTTCAAGATCCTGGAGGTCACGTCGATTGCGGCGCTCGTCGTCCTGTTCATCTGGCAGCTGCGGCCGCGAACGCCGTTCGAGGCTGCCGCCGCGACGTTCGCCGTGGCGGTGCTGGTCGGCATGCCCGGGTTCCGCGACAACCTGGAGCTGCCGCTGCTGATGACGCTGGTCGGGATGCCCCTCATTGTCCTGGCGTGGATGGTTCTGGAGCGCCCCCACCGCGCGTGGCATGCTGCCGCGATCGTCGGCCTCCTGCTGGTGGCGGTCGGCTTCAAGGAACAGGGCCTGGTCATCGCCCCGCTGGTCGTCGTGGCCTGGTGGGCCGGAGCACCGGGCGCCCGGCGCTCCACCGTCGCCACCGTTGTCGTCGTCACCGTGCTCTACCTGGCGATACGGTTCGGCATCAAGGGCTCGTGGAAATCCTTCGAACAGGGTGTCGGGCTGGGCTTCGATGTCATCTCGTCGAGCGACGCCATCGCTCGATTCGGATCGTTTCCGTGGCCGATGTACGCCTACAACGCCGTCGCCACCGTCGGTAACATCCTGTTCTCGGAACCCAGCGCGGGCCGGTTCAGGATCACCTTCGATCTGATCCGGGGCCAAATCGAACCATGGGAAGTGAACCACGTGCTGTCGTCGGTCGCCCTGACCGCCCTCATCGCCTGGTGGGGCGTGCGCGCGTGGAAGCGCGAGGCGGGGGGCTCATGGTCGCTCGAGACGCGGGTGTTCGCCGCAACCGTCATCACGCTCGCCGCATCGGGCGCCCTCGGCTTCAACTACGCGCGCGACCGCCTCGGGGGCATGGCGGTGGTGTTCTACGCCATGGCGGCGTACTTCGCGATGCGCGCGGCAGGCAGGCGGGCCGTTCTCGCCCGTTCCGGCGCCATGGTGGCGACGGGCGCGGCGATGCTTCTATTGGCGGGCGCCTGGCAGGTCCGGGCCATCGGTACCCTTGAGGACGTACGCGTGCGGTCCGAGAGCACCCAGCGCGAGTGGCTCACCGACCTGCAACGGCGGCGTGTGGAACGCGCCGACAGGCCGACGTATTTGCGCATCATGAATGCCATGGTCGACCAGGGGCTGAACCCTTCGCTCGCACAGCGAACGTCGTATCCCGATTGGGCCATCGCCCTGCTCGGGGAGCGCTAGAAACTTGACCAGTCCAAATCCTGACCACATGAGTCAAGTTTCTACGCCCGCCGGAACCGGGGCCCCCGACACGCGTTCCCCAGCGTGTTGGGGGGGTCGAGGCGGGCAATCAGACACTGCGCTAGCGAGGCGGAGCCTGCATGCTCGTCTGTCCGAGGCGGAGCCTCGCTAGCCATGGATCCGGCGGCCGGCTCACGCGTACGGCTCGTATCGTGGCTCATCGCCGCACCGGCAATTGCCGCCGCGATTGGGCTGGCCGTCATCGAGGTTGGGGGCATCATGCGACCGCCGGCGCGCCTCGAGCCGGTCGGTTCGTTCGCGGACGCCATTCGGGACGGGAGCCCCGAACGCGCGTATGCCTTCGTGCGGGCGGGGCACGATCCGAACGAGCCGGTCGCGTTTCGCGACGCGGCCCTCACCGGCGGACTCGAGGTGGCGGTGTCGCCCATGCTCCTGGCAGTGGCCTCTGACAGCGAGAACGTCGTGCTGATGCTCCTGGGCTACGGCGTGCGCATGGACCGGCCAGGCAACAGACGCGCCGCGTGTCTGGCGGCGCGACTCGGCCGTGACGATCTGGCGGACACGATCGCGCGCTACGGCGGACCGGTTCCCGTTGTCCCATGCCCGGAACTGCCCGCCTCACCGCAGCCCCTGCTTCTGCCCTTCCTGGAACCGACACCCTGAGAGCTGTCTTGCGCTCAGGCCTCGCTACCCCTCAGTCCGGACGTTGCGTCGACCGAGTCCGAGGAAACTAAGAAGGAAGCTGGTGAACACCACCTGCCCGCCCAGGCAGAGCGCCGTCGCCGCCGGGATGGCCACCAGGAGGGTCCGCTGCGGATCGAGCGTCCAGAACCCCGCCGGCGACCACCCGGTGACGGCACAGAATCCCGCCGCGGATCCCACTGCCAGCAGCAGACCGCCCACGGCCAACCCTCCCTCGAGCGACGTGCGCAGGAACATCCGTTCGAGCCCCTTGTCCTCGGGAAGTAGACGCTCGTTGAAGGCGTAGATTCGGGCGCAGAACGCGAACGCCACGCCCTGGAAGCCGAGAAGGACCGCGGCGGACGCCATGAGCAGCGTCTGGGGTTCGAGGCGAGTGCGTGCGCCGGCCGTGAAAGCGCTGACGAGGAGCATCAGGCCGCCCACGCCGCCGGCCACGATCAACGCCGCGCCAGGGTAGAGAAAGAGCCACCGCGGGCAATACAGCAACATGAAGCGGAGGTGTCGCCAGCCGTCACGCCAGGGGCGCAGGTGTGGTGCCCGACCGCGTCCGTCGGGATCGAGGGTCGTCGGCACCTCCACCATCCGCATGCCGCCGAGCGTCGCCTTGATCACCATCTCGGAGGCGAACTCCATACCCGTGGTCTGCAGGTCCATTCGCTCGAAGGCGTCTCGAGACACGGCACGAAGCCCGCAGTGGAAGTCCCTGGCCGGGGACCGGAAGAACAGCCGGCCGATTGCCGTCAGCGCCGGGTTGCCGATGTAGCGGTTCTTCCAGGGCATGGCCCCAGGGCGAATCCCACCCAGGAAGCGGTTGCCGATCACGAAGTCGGCACCTTCCCTCATCTTCTCCACGAACGCGTCGAGGCGTGAGAAGTCGTAGCTGTCGTCGGCGTCGCCCATGATGACGTAGCGCCCCCTGGCAGCTCGCGCTCCGTGGTGCAGCGCCGCACCGTAGCCGCGCACCGGCACGTCGACTACGCGCGCTCCCTCGGCTTGGGCGATCTGCCGCGATCCATCGGTGGAGCCGTTGTCGGCCACCAGCACTTCCGCGGCGATCCCCAGGCGCTCGATGCAGACGAAGGCCTTCCTGATGCAGGTCGCGAGCGTTTCGGCCTCGTTGAGGCACGGCATCAGGATCGTCAGTTCGATCTCGGCGTCCCGCATGGCCCTACGTCTCTCGAAACGCGTTGGTGATGGGGTAGCGGCGGTCACGGCCGAAACCCTTGCGGGTGATTTTTACCCCCGGCGGCGCCTGGCGTCGCTTGTACTCGGCCGAGTAGAGCAGCCGCTGGACGCGTGTCACCACGTCGCGCCCGAAGCCCTTCGACACGATCTGGCCAACGCTCAGCTCGTCCTCCACGAGGCCTTGGAGCACCGCGTCCAACACGTCGTAGGGCGGCAGCGAGTCCTGATCGGTCTGGTTGGGCCGGAGCTCGGCGGTGGGCGCCTTGGTGATCGATGACTCGGGGATGACCCGCCCCTCAGGCCCCAGCGCACCCGACGGGCGATGCGCGTTGCGCCAATGCGACAGCGCATACACCTCCGTCTTGTAGATGTCCTTCAACACCGAGTAGCCGCCGCACATGTCCCCGTACAGCGTGGCGTAGCCTACCGACATCTCGGACTTGTTGCCTGTGGTCACCAGCAGGTCTCCGAACTTGTTCGAGAGCCCCATCAGGAGCAGGCCGCGCACGCGCGCCTGCAGATTTTCCTCCGTCACATCCCGTTCGCGGCCCGCGAAGAGCGGCGCCAACGCTGCTTCCGCGGCGGCCACGGTGTCTTCGATGGCCACGGTGTTCGATGCCGTCCCGAGGAGCCGCGCGGACTCCTCGGCGTCGTCCAGGCTGGGAGCCGTCGTGAACCGCGAGGGCAGGCGCACGCCGCGCACGCGCGCCGCGCCCAGCGCGTCCACGGCGACGGCAGCCGTCAGGGCCGAGTCGATGCCGCCGGACATCCCCAACAGCACGCCGGGGAAGCCGTTCTTGCGCACGTAGTCCCGAAGGCCGAGGACCATCGCGTTGTAGACCGCCGACAGTCGCGGCTCGATGGGGGAGGCCCCCGCGGCGCCGCCCTCCTCGGACGTTGGAAGGCGCTCGTCGCACCAGAACCCGCGGCCCTTCCGCGACCAATTGGTCAGCACGATGCGTTCCTGCCAGGACGGCAGCGTCTGCACCACCTGACCGTCCGGGTTCACCACGAACGAGCCGCCGTCGAACACCAGTTCGTCCTGGCCGCCCACCTGGTTCACGTAGGCCAGCGCCAGCCCGCACTCGCGTGCGCGCTCGGTCAGCAGGGCAATGCGCTGGCCGGACTTGTCCACTTCGAAAGGCGACCCGTTTGGAATGAGCAGCAGCTCCGCCCCGCGCTGGGCCAGGTGGCTCGCCACCGACGGGAACCACACGTCCTCGCAGATGGGCACGCCCACGCGGATCCCGCGGAACACGACGGGCTCTGGCAACGGGCCTGCGGCGAACACGCGTTTCTCGTCGAACACGCCGTAGTTGGGCAGCTCGTGTTTGAAGCGCACCTCGGCGCGGCCATCGGCCACCAGCGCCACGGCGTTGTGGACCCCGGCCTCGGTGCGACAGGGCAGTGTGACCACCAGGCCAGGTCCGCCGTCGGCGCTCTCGGCGGCCAACGCGGCCAGTTCGTGGGCGGCGGCATCGACGAGGGCTGGCCGCAGTACCAGGTCCTCCGGCGGGTAGCCCACGAGGAAAAGCTCGGAGAAGACCACCAGGTTGGCGCCGAGCCGGCTGGCCTCGTCGCGCGCCTGGCGCACCAGGGCGCTGTTTCGCGTCAGGTCGCCAACCGTGGGGTTCAGCTGCGCCAGCGCAATGGAGAGCGACACGCTCCATCGTAGCAAGGACGGCCGTTATCCGACTTGTTATGATGACCGGGCCGTGGCCGTCCCGTATCCTCGATCGGTTCGCAGCGTGGCCACCACGGTGCTCGGGGTCGCGATCTTCGGACTCGTGTGGCTGCTGCGGTTCAACGATCCCGGCGGGTCGTTCGCGGGCCTCACCGACGACCATCTCTTCTACCTGATTCGCGGCTGGCAGATCCTCTTTGGCGACCTGCCGGCTCGGGACTTCGTGGACCACGGCGCGCCGCTGTACTACTACGTGGCGGCCGGCGTGCAGACGGTCGTCGGCCGTGGGACCTTCAGCGAGGTGCTCTTTTCCTCGGCCATGCTGGGCCTCAGCGCGTCCCTGATTTTCTGGCTGAGTGCCCGCGCCAGCGGGTCGATGCTCGTGGGGCTCGTGGGGGCCACGTTCTTCGTGTGCCTGGACCCACGCTTCTACAACTACCCGAAGTTCCTCACCTACCTGGCGGCCATCCCGCTGCTCTGGAAGTTTGCCGATGCGCCGGGCGAACGACCGCGGTTGTGGCTGGCAGTGGTCACCGTGGTGTCGTTCCTGTTTCGCCACGATCACGGCGCGTTCATCGCGGTGTCCGTGGCCGTCCTCCTGGTGCAGTTGCGCCACATCCCGTGGATGGAGCGGCTGAAGCACGCCGTTGTCTACGGCCTGCTGGTGCTGGCGATGCTGGCCCCGTATCTCGTCTTCATCCAGCGCAACGGCGGCATCATGGCGTACTTCGAGCAGGCGTCAGCATGGGCCGAGCGTGACCGCGGCCGCGCGCCGATGGTGTTTCCGGGCCTGTTCGAGAACCCCGACGGCGTGGCGGACGAGACTCAGACCGCGACCGGCGTCTCGCGCGTCGTGTGGGTGCTGCGCGACAACATGGTGGCCTGGATCTTCTACACGGAGATCGCGCTCCCGTTCTTCGCGCTCTTCGTGCTGTGGATGTCGAGCGACGGGGGGCGTCCCGGCTGGCAGCATGCCCGCGCGAAGCTGGCCACGGTGGCCATTCTGGCCATCATGCTCGACGCGTACTTCCTGCGAAGTCCGCTCGAAGCTCGACTTGCCGATCCGTCGGTGCCGTTGGCCATCCTGCTCTCGTGGCTCGTTGTGGCGGTACCGCGACTGGTCGTCGCCGGCAGGTCTCTGTCGCCCGCCGCGCAGGCCAGCCCGTGGCTCGTTCGCGGGCTTGTGGCGATCGGAGCGGCGGCCATCGCATTCATCCTCCTGGGCACGCTGAGCCGCGACTTCTACGACCGCCTGGACGGAGCCTCGATGGCGGAACGCGTGGGCAAGCCGCCGGAACGTGCGCTGCAGATAGCGCGGCAGCTCCAGGCGGAGTGGGACCTCCGCACCTGGGAGGCCCGGGCCGACCGCCCTGATCTCATCACGCTGTCCATGTACGTGAACGCCTGCACGGCGCCGGCGGACCGCGTGCTCGTGCAGGGTTACCTGCCGCAGGTGCTGGCGTTGGCCAAGCGTGCGTTCGCCGGGGGGCATGCAGACCTGCGTCCCGGTTTCTTCGACACCGAGAGCGCCCAGCGCCTGACGCTGGACCGGCTCCGGCGTCAATCGGTGCCGATCATGCTGCTCGACGCGGAGCAGTCCCTCGACAACTTCCGCAGCTCGTTTCCTCTGATTGCCGCCTACATCGACGAGCAGTATCAGGTGGCGGGCACGCACGAGTTCGACGAGCGCTTCGGCATCAGCCTCTTCGTCCGCAAGGACCTGACGCCGCGGAGCACGTGGGAGCCCCTGGGCTGGCCGTGCTACGGTACCGGACGCGTCAGTTAGCCCAGTCCAAGCCGCCATGCCCCCCAAGACCGAGCGCGAGAAGGCCCAGAAGCTCATCGCCGACAACCGCAAGGCGTTCCACGACTACCACGTGCTGGACCAGTGGGAAGCCGGCGTGGCGCTGCTCGGCACCGAAGTGAAGGCGATCCGCGAGGGTCGCGTGAACCTGCGCGACAGCTTCGCGCGCCTGGAGAAAGGCGAGGTGTGGTTGATGAACGTGCACATCAGCCCCTATAGCCATAGCGGCTACGCCTTTCACGAAGAACGCCGGCAGCGGAAGTTGCTGCTGAACCGGCACGAGATTCAGAAGCTGACCGGCAAAGTGCAGGAGAAGGGGCTGACGATGGTCCCGCTGCAGATGTACTTCAAGGGCGGCCGCGTGAAGGTGGCGCTGGCGCTCGTGAAGGGCAAGCAGGCGCACGACAAGCGCGAAACCATCCGGCGCCGCGAAGTGGATCGCGAAACGCGCGCCGCCGTGAAGGAGCGCCAGAGGTAGGCGGCATGAGATCCATGAAAAGTCGGAGTTAGGGTCCGAATTGTCGTGCTAGTCTGAAGCAGTGCCTCCCGTTGAACGCTCCCAGGCCCTCAGGCGGATCGAGGCGGCGATCAGGCGTTCCCCGGTCACGGCCCTGCTTGGGCCTCGGCAATGCGGCAAGACGACGCTGGCGCGACAGTTGGCGAAACGACGGCACGCGCTGTTCTTCGACTTGGAGTCCCCAGCCGATGCCCGCCGGCTGGCCAATCCCGAACTTGCGTTGACTCATCCCGGGAAGCTCGTGGTGATCGATGAGGTCCAGTCCCGGCCCGACTTGTTCGACACGCTGCGGGTGCTGGCGGACCGTTCAGGGCGTGCGACGCGTTACCTGCTGTTGGGAAGTGCGTCGCCGACTGTCGTGCGGGGTGTGTCGGAGTCGCTGGCAGGACGCGTCGAGTTCGTGGACTTGGCCGGATTTGACTTGGGCGAAGTGGGAGCCGATGCGTGGGAGCGCCTATGGGTGCGGGGTGGATTTCCCCGTTCATGGCTGGCCCGTACCGATGCCGACAGTCGACAGTGGCGCGAAGGATTGATCCGCACGTTCCTCGAACGCGACATTCCGCAACTGGGCATCACCGTCCCCGCGCCCGCGATGCGGCGCTTCTGGACCATGCTGGCGCATCATCACGGCGGCACGTGGAATAGCAGCGAATTGGCGCGTTCGATGAGTCTCTCCGACAAGACGGTCCGGTCGTATCTCGACATCCTGACCGGTACCTACATGGTGCGTCAGCTACAGCCGTGGCACGAGAACCTTGGCAAGCGCCAGGTAAAGGCCCCCAAGATCTACCTGCGCGACTCCGGCCTGCTCCACGCGCTACTCGACCTGCCCGATCGACGGGCCTTGCATGGCCACCCCCGCGTGGGTCTGTCGTGGGAGGGCTTCGCGATCGAGCAAGTACTTGCAGCAGTCCGTCCATCGTCTGCCTACTTTTGGGCGACCCACGGCGGGGCCGAGCTGGACCTGATGTTCGTCGTGAACGGCCGGCGGTGCGGTGTCGAGATGAAGTTCAATGAGGCGCCAGACGTCACACGCGCGATGCGAACCGCGATCGAGGACCTGCGACTCCATCATCTGTGGGTGGTGCACCCTGGCCGCCATCGATACGACGCCGACCCCGGGATTACCATGTGGTCGATTGCTGATGTGGCGCTCCTTGCGGCCGACATCAACCGGCGCACTCGCCGCGACGGGGCCAGGACTTCGGTCCACCTGTCCCAACGCGTCTCGGTTGCGAGGCGGTCGGAATCACGGTCACGCTGAGGTTGGTATGAGCGTCGCCATCGCTGCCCGCAACTTCAGCCGCGTCGCGTGGAACCAGGTCGCCAAGCAATGGCGGCACTGGCGCCAGCGTGTGCTTCGACGCTTCAAGGGCGCGCGAGAGACCGGCAAAGAGGTCAAGGCGTCGGTCCGCGGCTCGATCGAGCAGACGCGCGATGCCGGGACGGATGCCTATGCAGGGTCGATCCGAACGATGCGATATTGGCGCCGCGTGCACGCGCAGACCATTCCACGCCTGACCCGAGAGCTGTCCGTGCGGCGCGAGCTTCGCGGCGTGGCGGCCGGCACGCACCCGATCATCGTCGGTCCGTGGCTGTCGGAGGTCGGATACGAGGTGCTGTACTGGGTGCCCTTCCTGCGCTGGTTCACGGACCGCTACGGCGTGGACCCGGCGCGGCTCGTCGTCGTGTCGCGCGGCGGCGTGGCCGAGTGGTACGCCGATGTCGCCACTCGCTACGTCGAGCTGTTCGATCTCTTCACCCCGGACGAGTTCGCCCGGCGGAACGCCGAGCGGCAGACCTCCGGCGAACAGAAGCAACACGTCCGCGCGGCGTTCGACCAGGAGATCCTGGCGCGCGTGCAGGCCCAACCAGGCCTGGCTGATGCCTCGGTGTGCCATCCGTCCACGATGTTTCGCCTGCTGCGGCAGTTCTGGCTGGGCAACGAATCACTGGCCTACGTGCAGGAGCACACGCGGCACCGGTTGTTGCCAACGCGGTCGTCGGTGCCGCTGCCGCCGCTGCCCGAGCGGTTCGTCGCCGTGAAGCTCTATGCCGGCAAGGCGATCCCCGATACGCCCGAGCACAGACAGGCGCTGCGGCTGTTGGTCGAGCAGGCCGCGTCGCGCCTGCCGATCGTCGCCCTCGATACGGGATTTGCGCTCGACGACCACACCGACTACCTGTTTCGAGACATTCCCGGCGTCATCGATCTTCGGGCGTCGCTCACGCCACAGAACAACCTGGGGCTGCAGACGGCCGTACTCCAGCGCGCCAGCCAGTTCATCACGACTTGCGGAGGGCTGGCGTGGCTGGCGCCGTTCATGGGCGTGGATACGCTGGCGGTCTACGCCAGCGACGAGCTGCTGAACCCGCATTTGTACGCCGCGCGCCAGGCCTACCGGGCCGTCGGCGCGGCACCGTTCGTGCCGCTCGATCTCGCCGCCCTGGCCGGCGTGGGTGTCGCGTCCCACAACCCGTGACACCCGCCGGACGTGCTCTGTCCTGAGCCGGCGAATGCGTTCAGCGTCGCTCGAGCGTCAGGTCCCTGCTGCCGTGCTCCGACCGGGACACGACGGTGAACCCGTACTGGGCGAGACTGGCGAGAATCCTGCGCCCGGTAGACGACTCATCGGACGCCTCGACATGAATCGAGCGAACCTCGGGCCGTTGCCAGGTTCTGGCGCCCCCCTCGATGATGGCCTCCGTCATCGCTGGTACGTCGATCTTGATGTAGTTCGGGCAGGGCAGATCGAAATCCTCGATCAGCGTGTCGAGCGGCAGCACGAGTGCGGCCTGACGGCCTGGATGACGCTCGCCATCCGTGAACTTGAACGATTGCGCCCCTGAAAATTGCGACACATCCAGTCGCCCCAGCTGCCGTGTCCTGCCCAGGCCCACGAGAAGACAATCCGCGACATCCCCCAAGCCGTTGGCCTCGCAGTTGGCGGCAAGCGTGAAGTAGTTCACGGCGGCGGGCTCGATGGCCACGATGCGGGTGTCTCGACGAAGGCCGGCGTAGAGGGTGAAGACGCCGACGTTGGCCCCCACGTCCCAGAACACGCTGTTGGGTACGAAGTTGTCGATCCAGGCGATCGTGCCCGGCTGCTTCGTGAGAATCGTGGCCATGCGGCCCGCAGCCGTCTTGCCCATCGTCACGAACGAGACGGCGCCTTTGGGAGTGTCCACGGTCAGCAACTCGTCGAGCAAGGTCTGGACGAGCGCTCCTTGGGTCCGTCCTCGCAGGCTGTCCAATCGGCGGAGGCGATACAGCAGGAGCGCGAACTGCTTCTTGACGTAGTCCTCTTCGCTCGACTCCACGTCGACCGACCGGTCAGGCAACTCTGTGGGCATGGCCACTTCCGATCCTACGCCAGTCGGCCCCGGGCCCACACGCGTCGCGCCGGTGCTCGGCGGCCGGCGCGCACGCTCGCGAGCCCGTGCTAATCTGCGTCGGACGGCACCGGGAGAAGACGGCTCTCGCCGCAGACCCTTCCGTTGCCACGGACTGCAGCCGGAGTATGACAATCCCATGATTGCCGAAGGCCCCGTGGCGGCCGATGCCTTCAAGGACCGGGTCTTCGATGTGTGCGTCGTCGGTTCGGGCGCTGCGGGCATCTCCATCGCGAAGGAGATGGACGGCTCGAGACTCTCGGTGGCCGTGCTCGAGGCCGGAGGGCTCGACGTGTCGCCTGAGTCGCAGGACCTCTACAAGGGCGAGGAGGATACGCGCAGGATGCCGGCGGACTACCTGTCCGCGTACCGGCTCCGCGCCTTCGGGGGAACGACGGGTCATTGGGCCGGCGAGGGCAGGCCGCTCGACGAGATCGATTTCGAGAAGCGGGACTGGATTCCTCATTCCGGATGGCCGATCGCGCGGCGCGATCTTGAAAGCTACTACCATCGGGCCGCGCCGTATTGCCGGTTGCCGGGGATCCGGCCCGAGGACTCGACGCCACCGTCCGGCCCGGCTGCCGAGGGCGAGGAACGGTTCTTTTCGTTCAGGCCTCTGTACCGTGCCAGCCGCGTGCCTCGTTTCGGCACGGAACATCTGGACGCCCTCAGGGCTTCGAAGAACGTCGAGGTCTTCCTCGGCTGTCCGGTCGTGCGGATTTCCTCACGAGCCGGCGGACGCGACGTCGCCACCGTGACCATCTCCTCGGGCGGGAAGGAACATGATGTCAAGGCCCGGACCTTCGTGCTGGCCGCCGGCACGATCGAGAGCGCCCGCCTCCTCCTTGCCTCTGCGCGTCGGCGGACGCTCAGGCTGGGCAGGGAAGAAGACGTGGTCGGCCGGTACTTCATGGACCACAGCGAAGGCACGTGCGCGGTCCTGCGGCTGCCCGGAGGCCAGCTCCAGGAGTTGAGCGGCCTCCTGAACAGCTTCGACGCGCGCGTGCAGGCGCCCTATGCGCCGACGCTCTGGGTGTCTCCCCGGATCCAGGCCCTCGAGGGGCTTCCCAACGCTGCGTTCGAGTTGAGCCGGCTCTCGCCTTCCCAGCAGCCCGAGCAGCTCGACGGAATCGGTCGCATCTCGGATTTCTTCCGCGGCGACGCGGGGCCGCAGGGCGCTTCCTTCGAGCTGAGCATCCGGGGAGAAACCCGTCCGGACTCCGAGAACAGGGTCACCCTCACGGAGTCGTTGGACAGCCTCGGATTGCCTCGGGTCAAGCTCTTCTACCGCTGGCATCCCGAGGATCTGGAGGGATTCGAGCGGGCGCTCCAGCTCCTGGCCCAGGACTTCGGATGGCGTCACGGGGCTGTCCTGAGACAAGTGGCCGCCCTCGGGGACGCCGTCGGGTCCTCGTTCCACCAGATGGGCACCACCCGAATGGGGCAGAGCCCGGTCGACTCGGTGGTCGATCGGAACTGTCGCGTCCACTCCGTTCCCAACCTCTACGTGGCCGGCAGCTCGGTGTTCGCCACCTGCGGCTGGGCGAATCCGACCCTGTCTCTGGTCGCCCTGTCGATCCGCCTGGCGGATCGCCTGAAGGAGGCGGCGTGATCACGCGTCGACGGTTCGTCCAGGGCGCGACGGCGGCCTCGCTGTCCGTGGCAGGGGTCGGGATCCTGGTCCGCGTGCTCTCGCGTCGCTACGACTTCCAGCGCCTGGGGCCCTATGCGCCGCTCTTCGAAGGCGCGGTGGGGAGTGAGGCCATGGACGCCGAGGTCGCCGCGATCGGCAGTGAGTACCTGACGCGAATCCCCGGCGTGCGCGATCCCCTGGGTCTCCTGCGCGAGCTGTCCCCGCTGGGTCTCGGGGATGCGCAAGACGGAGATCCGGATGCCGTGGCCATGCGGTTGCGCGACGACGTTCAGGCGCGCATCCAGACGGATTTCCGGAACGGAGCGCTCCTGCGCCTGAGGGGTTACTTCGTCCCGGAGTCGCTGGCCAAGTTCTGCGCGGCCGTCTTTCTCGCCCTGGCCGAGGCCGACTGAGGTCTGGAGGCAGGCCTACCTGGCCATCGGGGCGGCGCCGTTCGTGCCGCTCGATCTCGCCGCCCTCCGTGGCATGGGTGGCGCGCCCCGTGCTGAGTGAGTGTGGCCGCTTGGTGGGCCTTGTGTATACTCCCGCGGATGACGCAGGCAGGCGAACTGGGCACTCGCGAAGTATTGGCGGCGACGCTGGCGGCGTTGCGGTCGAGCCATGCTTATCACAACTACGAGCTGGCACGAGAGCGCGTCTTCGACATGAAGGATCGCGCGAGCCGTGTTGGCGGCACGGCCGTCCCGAGCAAGTATTGGACGTTCGAGCTCGGGAACTTCGACTACATGATCGACGCGTCCCCCCTTGTCATCTCGAAGCTTCGCCACCACTGCTTCCACCTCACCGGAATCCGCGCCTACGACACCCACCGCTCGGCCAAACCCGACCACCTGGAGAGCTTCCACGCCAAGGTCCGGATGTTGTACGACCTGGGCGGTCGCGAGTTGTTTGTGCCCGAATCGCCGCTTCTCGGGGGCTTCGGGTTCGAGGTGGACGGCGGCATGGCAAACGTCGACACGCTCAAGTACCTGGAGGTGATGCTCGCACTCGACCGCGCTGGCGTGCTCGAGCGCCTCCGGGCCGCCGACCGGCCGATAGTCTGCGAGATCGGGTCGGGGTGGGGTGGCTTTGCCTACACGTTCAAGCGGCTCTTCCCTTCGTCGTGCGTCGTGCTGGTCGATTTGCCCGAGCTATTCCTCTTTTCGGCCACCTACCTCATGACCGCCTTTCCGAGTGCGCGCGTCGCGTTCTGGGGCGAGGCGGGCACCCGAGAGATGCTGCAGGGTGTGGATCCGCCGGACTTCGTGTTCGCGCCTCACAGCGAGATCGACGAGGTCAAGCCAGGCCGGCTCGACGCCACAATCAACATGGTCTCGTTCCAGGAGATGCGAGGCGACCAGGTACGCGCCTACGTGAACTGGGCGGCCGACCGCCGCTCCGGCTGCCTCTACAGTCTCAATCGCGACCGGTCGCCGTACAACGACGAGCTTGTCAGCGTCCGCGAGGCGATGCAGGAGCGGTTCGATCTGCGCGAGATCCCGATGCTTCCGTGGAGCTACTCGAAGTTTGTTCATCCTCGAAAGATCGAGGGGAAGACCAGGGCGAAGGTTGCCGACGAGGACGGTCTGGACTACCGGCATGTGGTGGGAGAGCGGCGAGTAGACTGACGGGCAGCCGCGCCAGTGCTCCTGGTGGACTCCCACGGCACAGTGGGTGTGGCCACGCCCCGTGCCAGCTGGGAGAAGCCGTTACTGTGGAGTCGGCCGTCTGGACATGAGCGAGACTGACTCGCTGGCGTCGGTAGAAGCCTCGATCAGGTACTGAGGACGCCGCCGCGACTCCTCGAGGGCGCGCCACACGTACTCGCCAATCACGCCCAGGGCCACCATCTGGAGTCCTCCGAGGCCCAGCACCACCCCGAGCAGCATCAGCAACCCCGCTCCGGGGTTGGCCATCATGGCAACGCTGGCGACCAGGACGAAAAGACCTGCTCCGCCCAGGCCGAGGCCGGCGATCACGGTGGCCCTGATGGGTGCCTCCGAGAAGCCAGCCACCGAATCGATGACCAGCTTGATCTTTCGGGCGCGTGTCCAGCCGGACGCGCCTGAGGCACGCGACTGCTTGTCGTACTCGATGTGCTCCTGCCGGAAACCGAGCCATGTGATCAGCGCAAGTACGCTGACGTTCCGTTCCGGAAACTGTCGGAATGCGTCGATGACGACACGGTCCACCAGGAAGAAGTCCGCTCCCCTGGACGGCATCTCCTTCATCGCGACGACGTTGCGCATCAGCCAGTAGTAGAAGGCCGCAAAGCGGGCGTGCGCGGCCTGGCCTGGTTGCTCACGGCGCACGGCCCACACAACCTGCGCCCCGCCTCGCCATCGCGCCAACATGGCGCCAAGCGTCTCCGGCGGATCCTGGAGGTCGGCGGCCATCGTGACGGCCGCATCGCCGCGCACGTGATGCAGCCCACACGTAATAGCCACGTGCGAGCCGGAGTTGCGGGCCAAGCGCAGGCCGCGCACCCGGGAGTCTGCCTGTGCCAGGCGGTCGATTACCGCGAAGGTGCCGTCCCTGGAGTGGTCATCGACGATCAGCCACTCCCAGTCGCCGCCGAGCGCCGTCATCGTGGCAACGACGCGTGCGTAGAGTGCATCGAGGTTGGTCGACTCGTTGAAGGCGGGCGTCAGGATCGAGAGCATCTAGCCCTATTCGAGCGCGCCTATCAGGGATGCGACCACCCGATCCTGATCGGCGAGGCTCATCTGGTGGTAGAGCGGTAGCACAATCGTCGTGTTCTGGGCCTGCTCGCCGTGAACCAACGCGCCAGCAGTGCGGAACGTGCCTGGCGGATACGCGCTCTCGAGGTGGGCGTTCATCACGCCCCGGCGCGTAGACACGCCGGCATCCAGCATCCGCTGCATCACGGTTCGCTGGTCGCCCGTCCTCAACCGCACCGCGAAGGTCTGCCAGTTGGTGCGCGCCCACGTCGGCTCGGAGGGAGTCAGGACGCCCGGTATTCCCGACAGCTGGGCACGATAGCGCTCCGCGAGCAGCCGCCGCTGCAGGACGATCCCGGCCAGTCGCGTCAATTGTTCGCGGCCGATGGCAGCCTGTATGTCGGTGAGTCGGTAGTTGAATCCGAGCTCTGGGTACTTCTCGAACACGACCTCGGACGATGAGTGCCGGACCGTGTCTGGCACGCTCATGCCGTGCTGGCGTAGTCGCCGGAGCCGCGCGTCCATCTCGGCACTGGCGGTGACGATCATACCGCCGTCTCCGGTCGACAGGAGCTTTCGTGGATGGAATGAGAAACAGGCGAGATCGCCGTGCGGTCGGCCGATCCGCTCCCACCGCCCCTCCCACAGGATCTCGCTGCCTATCGCACACGCCGCATCCTCGATCATGGCCACCCCGTGTCGCCTGGCGATGGCGAGAAGCGTGGCGAGATCGCACGGCAACCCCAGTTGGTGCACGACGAGCAATGCCTTCGTTCGTGGCGACAGGGCCGTCTCGACGAGGCCCGGGTCGATGTTGAACGTCGAGGGGTCCACGTCCACGAAGACGGGCAGGGCGCCACAGTAACGGATCGCGTTGGCCGTGGCGATGAAGGAGTGGCTCACGGTGACGACTTCGTCGCCTGGGCCCACACCGGCAGCTACAAGGGCCAAGTGAAGAGCCGCCGTACAACTGGACACGGCGCAGGCGTGTGGTGCGGCGACCGCCTCGGCGAACTCGCGTTCGAAGGCCAGGACCTCCGGTCCCTGCGTCACCCAGCCCGACAGGATGGCGCGACGGGCCGCGTTGGCCTCTGCGTCACCGAGCTCCGGACGCGCCACAGGGATCATGGGCCTGGTCGCGGTCAAGGTTTCCCCAGGGCCCCGGCCCAGTTGTGGACGACCTCCTGTTCCAGTAGCTGTTCCGGCGTTGCCAGCTGCGCTCGATACCAGTCCAGCAGCAGACCAAGCCCCTCCGTCAGCGAGACCCGGGGCGCATAGCCGAGAAGTGTCTTTGCGCCCAACGTGTCGGCGTAGAGGCGCAGCACATCTCCGGGCCGCGGCTGGTCGTGCTGTACTGCGGCGTCCGGCCGGCCTGCGACGATGGCCACGTGCCTCGCCAGGTCGTTGATCGTGACCTCGCTGCCGAACCCGAGGTTGATCGTCTGGCCGATGGCGCCGGGCTCCGTTCCCGCCAAGAGGACGCCGGCCGCTGTGTCGCTGACGAAGGTAAAGTCGCGCGTTTGTAATCCGTCGCCGAACACGATCATCGGCCTGCCGGCAAGGCATCGCAGGAGGAACTTCGGAATCACCTCTCCACTATCTCCCTCGTGGTGAGAGCGCGGGCCGAACGTGTTGAAGGGGCGGACGACCACCGTTGGGTACTCGTAGGTGCGGAAATACGCGCGGGCGTAGCATTCGCCCGCCAACTTCGACGCGCCGTAGACGGTGCACGGGAACGTGGGATGGTCTTCGGTCATCGGTGCCCACTGTGCCGTGCCGTACACCTCTGAGCTCGACACGTAGACGAAGCGCGGCACGCCAGCCTCTTTGCACGCGGCGAGCAGCCTCAGCGTAGCGGTGGCGTTGACATCGTGGTTCTCGGCTGGCGAGTGTACGGAGTGGCGGACGCCGAGACACGCCAGGTGGTACACGACGCGCGCCTCGTGCAGCAGCGGCGTCACGCGATGGAGGTCACGAATGTCGGCCTCGACGAGGGTGACGTCGCTGGAGAGCACCTCGGCGACGTTTTCGCGCGTCCCGTTGACCAGGTTGTCGATGATCGCGACACGGTCGCCGCGCGCCGCCAGTTGGCGCACCAACTCGGACCCGATAAAGCCGGCCCCTCCGGTGACGACGACGGTGGACCTAGTGGGCGGGGGCGGCATCGGCCGAGACCGCGATACTGAGGCTCGAAGCCACCAGGGCCACCTGCGCCTCGGTCAGCTCGGGGTAGATGGGAAGGGACAGCACGTCGGCTGCCGCACTTTCGCATACCGGGAAGTCGCCCGCCTGGTGTCCGAGGTCACGGTAGGCCGGCTGCAGGTGGATGGGAATCGGATAGTGCACACCGGTCTGCACGCCCCCCGCCGCCAGGCTGGCCCGAACGGCATCCCGGTGCGGCACGCGCACGATGAACAGGTGGAAGACGTGACGGCAGGAGGTCCGCTCCGTCGGCAGACCGACGCCGGCGTCGACCAAGTGTCGCAGGTACCACGCCGCGCGTTCGCGCCGCGCGTGCGTCCAACCGTCCAGGTAGTTGAGCTTTACGCCCAGCACGGCGCCTTGCACCCCGTCCATGCGGTAGTTGAAGCCGCGATGCTTGTGCTCGTATCGCACTTCCTCACCCCACGCGCGCAACGACCGGATCCTGGCCGCCAGCGCCGGGTCGCTCGTCGTCACCGCGCCGCCTTCGCCGTAGGCGCCGAGGTTCTTGCCGGGGTAGAAGCTGAAGCAACCCAGCAAGCCCATCGACCCGCAGCGCCGGCCCTTGTATTCCGCCCCGTGCGCCTGGCAAGCGTCCTCGATGACCGGGATACCGTGGCCCTTGGCGATCTCCAGGATGGGATCCATGTCGGCCGGCTGGCCGTACAGATGCACCGGCAAGATTGCCTTCGTACGCGGCGTGATAGCGGCCTCTATCTTGGTCGGATCCATCGTCCAGTAGTCGGGCTCGACGTCCACGAAGACGGGCCGCGCCCCCGCGTACTCGATGGCCGCCGCCGTCGCGACGAAGGTCGCGGGAACGGTGATGACCTCGTCGCCAGGCCCCACGCCCGCAGCCAACAGCGCCAGGTGTAAGGCGCTCGTGCCGCTGCTCGTACCGATAGCCTCCGAGGTCTGGCAGAACGCCGCAAACCGTTTCTCGAAGCTGCTCACAGCCGGCCCCAGAACGAACTGGGCGCTGTCAAAGACGTCCAGCACTGCCGCGTCGATCTCGGGTTTGATCGCGCGGTACTGCGACTGCAAATCCACCAGAGGAATCACACCAGGGCTCCGGTTGCCACCGATACGGGCCGTCCCTGGTGGCGGAGCGACGCCGTCGCAGCCTCGAGCAGCCGCACCACGCGCAGCCCCGCTTCCCCGTCGGTGTCCGGCGTGCGTCCCCGCTCCACGCAGTCCACGAAGTGCGCGGCTTCGGCGTAGAGGGCCTCGCCCACCCCCAGCTGAGGCGACCACATATCACCGGCCCGATAGCCCACGAGCATCTGGTACACGCTCTCCGGACTGGGATTCAAGGAGATGCCCCGGTCGTAGACCTTGACCTTGTCGCTCGTCTCGAGATCGTCGAACAGCACCATCTTTCGACTGGCCCCCAGGATGGTCCGACGCACCTTGACCGGCGACAGCCAGTTGACGTGCAGATGGCCGATCAGGCGGTCCTCGAAGAACATCGTCATGTAGGCCGTGTCCTCGTGCTCGCCCGGCACGTGCGCCACGCCGGTGGCCGACACCATCGTCGGGTAGCGGCCGAGCACGAAGTCCATGATCGACAGGTCGTGTACGGCGAGGTCCCAGAGCACGTTGACGTCGCGTTGGAAGAGTCCCAGGTTGATGCGCACCGAGTCGTAGTAGTAGACCTCGCCCAGCTCGCCTGCCTCCACCAACTCGCGCATTTTGCGCACGGCCCCGGTGTAGGCGAAGGTGTGGTCCACCATCAACACCAGCCGCCGCGCGGCGGCCTCACCGATGAGCCGCTCGGCGTCGGCGACGCTCGATGCCAGCGGCTTCTCCACCAGCACGTGCTTGCCCGCGCGCATCGCCTCGAGCGCCAGAGCGACGTGGGACGACACGGGCGTCGCGATGACGACGGCGTCAATCGCGGGGTCCGCCAGCAGATCCCGGTGATCGAGGCTGACCTTGACGTTCGGATAGCGGGCGGTCACCCGTGCCAGCCGGTCCGGGCGCAAGTCGCTGACGAAACCTACCTTGGCGTTCGGGAGCTCCGCAAAGTTGCGGACCAGGTTCGGGCCCCAATAGCCGTAGCCGATGACGCCAAGCGTCATCATCGGTTGGCCTCTCGCACCCGCAGCCGAGCCGGCACTCCCACCACGGTCCCACCCGGCGGCACGTCGTGAGTGACCACGGCCCCAGCCCCCACCAGGGCGCCTGCGCCTATCATGACGCCGCACAGCACCACGGCACCGCTGCCGATCGAGGCTCCCCGGCAGACGCGCGTGGGAACAACCTGCCAGTCCGCCTCGGTCTGGAGCCCACCCTCGGCCGTGGCACGTGGAAACTTGTCGTTGATGAACATCACGCCGTGGCCGACGAACACTTCGTCCTCAATCGTCACGCCCTCGCACACGAACGTGTGTGAGGAGATCTTGCAGAGCCGCCCAATCGAGGCGTTTTTCTGGATCTCGACGAAGGCCCCAATCTTCGTGTCGTCTCCAATCGAGCACCCGTACAGGTTCACGAGGTCTCGATGATGGACGACGACGCGCGCACCGAGCGTCACCGACGTTGCAATGGGCATGATCAGGCCTTCTTGCGGAGCACCAGGAACGCGACGCGGCTGATGGCTCCGAAATCCTGCATGTGCAGCGCCAGTTGCGCGGCGGTGCGGTTGATGGGCGAATCGTAGGTCGGCGCCTCTGGCGCGACCGTCATCGGGTGCACCACCCGCGCCACGAAGTCATACACGCCGAAGTGTCGGCGATCCTCCACGTCGAAGCGCCGCGCGAGGAACGTCAAGAGCGCCTGCTCTTCGAAGTCCACGTTGTGCCACACCCTCGGCATCTGGTCGAGCCCGACGCGCGTGCGCATGTCGTTCAAGGCCCGGCGTCCGTCGGCCCACCCCTCGACCAGGATGAAGCGGCCGCCCGGCCTCAACACGTTGGCCACCTGATCGAGAGCCTCCTGCTGCCGCTCCCAATCTGCGAGGTTGATGAGGCAGCGTACCGAGAGTGCCGTGTCGAACACGCCGAGCCCCCCGGCGTCGAGCGCCAACACATCCGCCACCTCGAACCGCACCGACGCGCTGACGGGGCCGACCTCCCGGGCACGCGCGATCATCGACTCGCTGTAGTCCACGCCCACGACCTCGCGCACGAGCGGTGCCAGGATGCGCGTCGCGTAGCCGGATCCGCACCCCACGTCGATGAGCCGATCGGTGGGACGGAGGTAGCGTTTGATCGTCTCGATCTCGAGCCAACGCTGCCACACGTCGTGGTGGGTGGTCTCGGCGTCGGTCAGCGAGTGATCCTGGGCACGCGCCTCCCAGAACGCCTTTACCTGTGTGTCAGACACGCGGTCCTTGGGCCAAGCCGTTCAATTCTAGCCTGACTTTCGCAGTTCAGGGACAAGAGCGCCGCGAAAGGGCCCTCCGCAAAATTGGGAGATCGCCTCGTCATAGGATCGGCCGTCGGGTGAATGGTGTAGTCGTCGGAGGGTTCTAGTCTGTATTCTGCCGACCGCGAGCGGACAGCCGTGCGACCACGATCATGGCGCAGAGTAGCGCCGCGCCCGCGGCGAGGCGCCACGTCCACGTTGGCCACATGGAAGCCGGGTGTCCGAGTGGCGCCTTGCCGGCATGGACATACATCGGGAACCAGTCAATGAAATACGAGTCGAGGGACATGACCCGGAACGGCCGCTGCGTGACGAGGGTTGCGAGCGTGAGTGTGGCTCCTGCGGCAAGCGCACGTGGTCTCTGGTCGGGCCAACTGACGGCAAAGCCGGTCGCCGCCACGGGAAGGGCGTATGCCAGATACCGCCAGATGTCTGCGTCACCGAGCGCCGCCGCGCCGACAACCGACAGCGCGAATACCGCCCATTCCCACTCCTGCCGCCACAGATCGGCGATACGCCGGGGCGATGAGGCCAGGAACAAACTGATCCCGCCGAACACAGTAAGCAGGAAATAGAGGAAGACGACAACAAATACCGGGTCGAGCCAAAACGAGATGTTTCCAAGTAGCTGTGTCGGCGATAGGGGCCGCCTCGTGAAGTAGTGGGCCACGTAGTACCTGAGCGCCACAAGCGTGGCGACAGCGGGAGCGTAGGTGCCGATGATCTTGACGAGTGGCACCCGTCGCCGCACGTCTCGGGCGAGCCCAAACAGAAGGCAGGCCACCGAAAACTCCCGCGCGAGGACCGCCAACGATAGCAGCAGGGCGCTCGCTCCCCGCCGCTCCCGCACGATCGCGACGACGGCAAGGGCGGTCACCGCCATGGCACCCAGGTCGATGAGGACTGGGTAGTAGGCGGGCATTTGCAGCGTAGCGATACAGAGGGCCAGATTGCCGAGCAGCAGAATCTTTCCGGTTCGGCTGTCGCTGTAGCGATCGAACAATGAACACAGCGCCCACGCCAACAGGCCGGCGTAGAGGAGGTTCATCATGCGGAAGGTCTCGATGACGTTGCCCGTCAGGCGATAGAGGGGCTGATTCACCCACAGTACGAGGGGCCGAAGGGCAATATTGGCTTTGTCTCGTTGAACACCTTCGACGAGGCCCCGCGCGTAGTCCTGGCCGTCATAACCGAAACCCCCATTGACACTGATCTCACCCTGCAGAAGACGCAGCGCCAGCAGCGCCAGCATCACGCCACAACTGAGAATGAGGTTCAGGCGACGAACATCGTCAGTGCTGCCGCCGGCGGCCGTTGTCATGACGCGCTAGCCAGTACGCGGCGGTCCCGCCGGTATACCGACCCGAACAGAACGAAGGTGATCAACAGGGCGGACGCACTGAACGCCGTGAGCACCATGTGGATACGAGGGACGAAATCGAGCCGAACGTCGCCAACCCCTGGCGGCACTTCGATGGCCACGAACGCGCCGCCGATTGCCCGAACAGTCAGGCGCCGCGAGCCGTCACCAACCGCGACCCACTCGGGCCGGGAATTGATCGAGGCGAAGAGCACACGCGGCTCGTCGGAAGAAACGAAGTGCATGGAGTAGTGGCCCGCCCCATCCGTAGTCAGGTTGACCGGCGACGGGAGGCGTCTGGTGGCGAGGGCATCGTAGTTCCGGCACAGCGCCCCTTGGTGTCCACAGCCCTCTCGCAGCGGTGTCGGAACGGACGTGGCGTCGGCGGTCAACAGAACGGCCTTCGGCCACGCATCGGGGTTGGCCAACAGTTTGATGTGCCTCCTCTCGGCGTTCAAGCGCTGAGTCGCAGCAAGCGGGACGGGCACCAGCCCCGGGGGGGACGGTTCCGTGTCCGCGAGGAGAACCAGGTTGACGCCGAGCACATCGAGAAGCGTCTCGTTGGACATCGTGTCCAGGCTGCCGCTGATGAAGCCGTGCATCAACATGGCGGACGGCGAGATGTGGTCCATGGACACGCCCTTGAACCAACCGTTGACGGGGTTCAAGCCGAGCAAGGCCAGGTCGGAGCTGGAGTAGAGACCGATAGAGCTCAGTTGGCCTCGCGTCCAAGAATCCAACTGGGGCGACAGATAGATGCGACGGCCGTTTGTTTCGGCGGCCGCGATGATGTCGGCTCCCAGTCCGAACGGCGTGCCGAGATGACGGTAGAAGTCGAGTCGGCCCCGAGCGAGATAGAAGTCGTGGACTCCCGGCCAGATGGTGGCGGCCTGTTGTCCCACCTGGGCGATGACGAGCACCAGCGCGAGGCGTTGTCGCCAGCGGCGCGGATGATCGAGTTGCCTCTGAAGCCACGGGATGCTCGCGAGCAAGGCCAGTATCACCAGGGGGTCCTTGAAGAGCCACCCACCGGATGGCGACACCCACCGAGAGACCTCACGAGGCATGAGACCGAGGGCGAACGCGGCCAGGGCCGCGATCAACAGCGCGCGGTCGTGCCTCTGGACAAGCTGCCGAAACTGGATGGTCGAGGCCACGACCACAGCAAGGACAGGCAACCCGACGAATGCCAAACGCATGTCGCTGCTGTAGTTGGTGAAAGGCGCGAGTGCCCCCGTGACGTAAGCGACCCACGTGAGAATCGGCCGCGGAAGAATCAGAGAAGGCGGGAAACGGAGGGCTTCGGTCGCCACGTAGTACACGCGTTCGAGGCAAATCGCTCCACACAACAGGCCAGCCGTCAGCAAGCGCCCGTACGCCCACCGACGTGTCCCTGCCAGGAAAACGGCGTAGACCATCAGCGTGACGAGAACAGGCAGGACGTAGCCTGGATTCGCGTTGATGACGGCGAAGCCGAACAACAACGCTACGCGAGAGACGTGCAGCCAGAAGCGGCCGGGGCGCGCATCCTGGATCGCGAGCTGCAGGTAGTAGAGCATTGCAGGGATGAGGCTCCACGAAAGCTGGGACGTGACCCAGTCGGTCTGGTAGAAGTACGACACCGACACCGTGGAGAAGACGTAACAGCACAGCAGAGTCAGCGAGAGCGGGAGCTTTGCGCCGCTGAGCCTCGCCAGCCTCAGGAAGAACACCGTCATCAACATCATCTCGACGAGCCACGCCACTGAGAGGGCCAGGCGCAACGACCCGAACGCCAAGAGCGGGCCGAAGATCGGGTTGAAGTCGAAGCGGTGCCCAATAGGCATCGGCGTGCCGAAGCCAAGGTCGTTGAACCAGAACAGCCATCGTCCCTCGAATAGCGCCCTGTAGTGCAGTTGGTTGGGCAGGATGCCGAACTGCACCTCTTCGTGATCCCAGGGACCGGAAGCCAACAACGGCGCGAGAAACGCACCGACGATCGCCATCGGAACCATCCATGGCGCGTGTCGACCGATGATCGACAAGGGTCTGGCCGCTGCCGGGTGTCTCGGCATCGCTATGACGGCTCGCATGGCCGAGGAGGCTGAGGCGGCCAGGGCCTTCAACCCCTGGCGGAAGAAGAGCAGTTGCAGCCAGCCAAGCGATAGCGGAATACCCGACAAGGGGATCACGAGTCGGCGCTCGACAACTTCTCGCACCCACGGCGCGAGATCGGGTCGATCAAGTGTGACGCGGAGGCGAACCCGGTCGATGGACTGGGTGTCTTCGACGCCCGGGGTCGCAAGCAGTCGTCGTATCGCGCCTGGTGACTGGTCTCGCAGGCGGTACGTCCAGGTCGCTCCCTCTATCAGCTCTCCCTCGACGAGGCCGAGTCGTTGCTCGAGGCCGAGTCTCCTTTCCTGGTCTACGCTCGCGACCCAACGCACATGCACAGGCTGCCGCCTCACATCACTTGTTCGAGCGAACCGGGTCGACGCAGTGAAGAGGAGACTGCCTGCGAGTGCGAGACAACAAGAAAGGACGGCGGCCCAGCGGCTGCTTCTGACTGTGGAAAATCGAGATGGATTACGGCCTGTACGCGGCTCGTTCATTGCGTTCGACGGAGGGCATCGACGGTGTCAGGCGGAGGGAAGTGTACCACGGCGTCTTCGTGACCACCCGCCGCCGACAAGGCGACCGACCGGGTGACCTACAATCAGCCAGCCTACGTACCGTGCTTACGTCGCGACGCTCCCTGGTTTCCGTCCTGCTCCCAATAGCACTATGGGTTGCTGCGGCACTCTGTCTTTGGCTGCACGCCACGGCAGGCCCGCAGCACCAACCCGTTCGCGTGCGTTGGCTGCAGGGTATGACCGACGCGGACCGCACGCGCGCCGAATCGGACCTAGGCCTCGTGGTCCTCGCACCGGCCGATGGACGCACGTGGGTCTATCGACCTCCCGACCGCTCGACCGGTAACCTCCGCAGGCTCGTGGAGGACCCACGTGTCGAGGACACCGGGCACATCGATCGCCGGCGCCTGAAGGTCCTGATCGATCGTCCTGACCTGCCCGTGTGGCTCCGTTGGCTGATTGAGACCGAGCAGCTTCAGGGGGCGGGTCTCGTCCTGCTCTTCGCAGGGTTGGCGGCCGCGTGGAGAACCCGAGCGACGTTGCTGGCTGTCGCGGGAGCGGCCCTCCGCATAGTCAGACGCTCGCCACACGAATGCGACGTGCCCAGACGACATCGCGTCGCTGTCCTCGCCGGGGTGGCGGTGCTGACCACCATCGTCCTCCTCTCGAACGTCGCCAACCGGCCAGAGGATTCAACGTTTGTCCACCTGTACGAAGCCACGTCTCTATTGGCTGGTGACCATCCCTATCGCGATTTCTTCGAATGGGGTGCCCCACTACCCATGTACTTGTCTGCCGGCGGCCAGCTTCTGAGCGGGAATCGCCTGATCGGCGAAATGGCTCTGCAGTGGTCCTTCATCGTGTTCGGCGTGGTCATTGCCTTCCACTTGGGCCTACGCCTGTCACACTCGGCTATTGCCACGCTGTCGACCGTACCCGTCACGATGTTGGTACTGTCAACGATGCCTACCTATCACTACAGCAAGCTCATTTGCTTCCCGGCGGCTGTCTGGCTGGCTTGGCGCTACGTCGAGCGGCCCACGGTGCGGCGCGGTGCGGCATTGGGAACGATGACCACCCTCGCGTTCCTCTTCCGCCACGACTACGGCATCTGGGTTGGCCTGGCGTCGGTGTTGGCGTTTCTGCTCGCGCGTGTCGCGGTCCCAGGGTCGAGACGAGTGCGTCACGCCGGCTCCGACTGCCTCGCCTACGCAGTTGCAGCGGCGATTAGCCTCATGCCTTGGGCGGGGCTGGTTCAGAGCAGCGAGGGTCTCTGGGCCTACGGCGCGGCGCGGGCGGATAAGTACGAGCGTGCGCAAATTCCCTACCACAGGTTGCTCACGCTGGACCCGTTGCTTCGGACACTGCGTCCGGCAGCCTTGCCGCCTCCGAAAGCGGCCACCGTGGTGTTCGAGTGGGAGTCGGGAGTCAACGAGTCGATGAGTCGACAACTCGAGCGGGAGTATCATCTGCGTCTGCTCGAAGGCCGCGATCCTGAGGAGCGTTTACGTTACGAACTGCCGAACGTCTACGACATGCGGCTCCTGGCGCTTCGCCCCTTCGTCAACCGGGACAACGGCTTCCAATGGGAGCGCCTCGACGAAGTTCAAAGCGGCCGGCCCGCGCGCGGAGATGCGTTGCTGGTCCTCGAGCAGTTGACATTGCTGGTCCCCTTGCTCCTCCTCGCGTCGGCAGCCGCAGCCACTCTCAGGAGTTGGTGGAACGCGCAGCGAGTCCCGACCGACGCCCTGCACAAGTGGCTTGCGGGAACGCTGCTGGTGGTGATTGATGGGGCGCTGTTTCGGGAATCGTCGTACCTCGTGGCCGTGGCGCCTTTCACAGCGGCGGGGAGCGCGTGTTTCATGGCAGCGAGCGCGCCGACGACCGTTACATCGCTGGCGCTCGGAGGGCGCGACGTCGCCGGGCGTCTTCTGAGGCATACAGGCCGGATAGTCGCGGTCGCTCTGCTGGTCTTGGCGACGTACGCGGCTCACGTGTGGTCGGGGGGGCTACAGGTCCTTCGTCGCCCGGCCACGGAGCTGATCGGATCTGTGTCTACATCGCTCGCACTGTGGGTCACTGCTCCTCCTCCTACGCTGAGCGACACCATCCAGTACCTGCGCGAATGCACCGGAACACACGATCGACTGCTTGTCGGCGGCATGACGCCGTTTGACGTGAACTACTATTCGGGCGTGCCCATGGCGGGGGGGCACTTGTACTGGCACTCCGGGTGGCGGAGCGATCCCGGTCGCGAGGCAGAGTCGCTGGCGCTGCTCGCTCGGCAGTCGGTGCCCTTTGCTGTGTCGAGTAGCGACCCGATGATGGACGACTTCAAGCGATATCCGCGCATTCGCGCGTACCTCACACGGTATTACGTTGCGCTTGAAGGCACAGCCGGGAGGATTCTCGTGGACCACAGACGACAGCCGGTGCGAACGTGGGGGGTTCGGAACTACCCCTGTTTCCGCTAGCTGCCGCCCCTCACTTGGCCGCCCGTTTCCGAGCGGACCCAGCGCCTATTCAAGCTGACTCCTGTCGCGGAGGGTGGGCGCCAGCAGACCCTCCGCCACTGCCTCGTCCGGCGCCTTCTGCAACAAATAGCGGGTTGACATATCGGCGGCCCGCCCCACCTCGTCGGCTAGTCCTGACAGATCCGGCCCGGTCAGCACCCCGGTCCGTCCGATCACCGCCACGATCTCCGCCGCGAGATCGAAGTGCTGGAACGCGACGGCGAGTGCCAGTAGCGCCGCCGCGCGACGGCGCAGCCCGCCGCCGGTCGACAGCAGCGTCTCAGGTTCGCGAAGATAAAGGCAGTGCGCCCACGCAGGCGCGCGCTTCGAGTAGGACCCCTTCCGGTATCCGGAGCGGCGCAGCGTCGTGCGGCTGAGCGAGAAGAGAGCGAACCCGCGAGCCCTCAGGTGGCTGTCGATATCGGCGAACATCGCCTGCCCGGTGTAGAACGGCTGGAACATCGCCTCAGTGTGGACGCCGAGCAGGGCGTCGACCAGCGCCGGGCCCGACCCGAGGACGTCGAGCTCCGTGCCTTGGGTATCGGCCTTGAGGAACACCGCGTCGGCGAATCCGTAACGCGCCGCCGCGTCGTCCAATGGGCACACCGACACAGACGCGCGAGACGATACGGCGAACTTGGAGGCGAGCACGAAGCGCCTGGCGACGGTGGAGTCTGGTTCGAGCAGCGAGCTCATGCCCGGCTCGGCGGTCACATGAAGCTCGGCTGTGCCGTGGCGTCCTGCGATTGCCTCCGCCATGACGGTCACGGCGCGCCACGGCGCTTCCAGTGGCAGCCGTTCGGCCAGAGCCGCGGCCTCGCGCGCATCGGGCTCCGATACGAAGTAGTGGGCGAATGGCGCCAGCGTCAGCAGCGGGTAAAACGCGGATCCCCGGCCCCCGATGTCGACGAACTTCAGGTCGGCCTCGCGCAGGAGCGCCGTGAGCACCGGAAGCTCCAGGACGGAGAAGAGTTTTCGCGGAATCGGCATCAGGGCCTGCACGGCCCTGGCCGCGCCAAGCGCGGGGAGCACTCGCCCCAGATATTTAGCAGCTTCGCCCGCAACAGGCGCTCCGGTGGAATCGAGGGACGCCCCACCGCAAGCCCCTAGTAGTCGGTGACCTTGCCCAGCCAGGCCTTCTGCTCGTGTTCCGGAAGGGTCGAGATCATCACCCGCATCGCCGCCGTCTCTGGAGTCAGCTTGAACTGGTAAATTGACCGTTCCATTTCGGCGTCGGCCAAGCCCTCTGGGATGCGGGCGCCATGCGCGCCCTTTGAGTTGAGGAAGATGAGCAGCCGGTTCGGCCGATTTTCCACCAGGCGCACGTGGTGGCAGCGCTCTTCCTTGATCCAGTAGGGCGTGACGCTCGGCGCCCTGACGTCGTCGTCCACCGTGTAGAGATCGGTCCCCCAGCGCTCGTCGTCCCCCGGCTTGGCCAGGTAGAGGATGCCCGTGATCATCCCCCAGTTGGGATCGCGGTGCGGTCGGATGTAGTAGCCGCGCTTGCGATACATGATCCGGCCATCGGAACTCTTGACCTGCACCCCCGCGATGGTCTCGAGATCAACGGCGGGGAAGGCCTCGTGGACCCATGCGTGGAGCGAGGGCGCGAACGCCTCGAGGATCGCGGGGCGCAGGATGCGCTCGACGACCGACTCCGCCATGAACTTCCAGACGCGGTGCCCGTAGCGCGGAGCCAAATCGAAAGGCACCGTCAGCTGCTGGCGGTTCACGTCCCGGTCGCCGTAGAGCTCGGCTGGAGGCAGCCCAGTCAGGAGCGAGTCGTACAGCCACTGCGGGAGGACGTTGTCGACGATGGCGTATGGAAACGGCTCCTGCAGGACCTCGATGTTGGCGAAGGCTTGGCGCACGTACTGTTCGACGCCGTCGAAGTCCTTGATCCGGTTCTCGAGCTTGACTTCCAACGGCGCGAGTTCGAGGTCGCGCTGCATGACGGCGCGCAGCTGCGATTCCTTGAGCCGGGCCACTTGCAGCTCGGTCGACAGGTCCTTGAGTTGTTGCGTCAAGCCTTCCTGCATGGTGCGGAGCTGGAGCGACAAGTCCTCGAGCGCGCGTTCGAGACTGATGCTGCGATTGAGACCTGTCGACGCGTCCTTGGACAGGGCCTTCAGCGTGGTCTTGATTTCCTTGGTCTGTTCCGCGGTCTCGGCAGCGGTCTTGGAGATCTGAGCGATCGTGCGCGGGCGCATGAGCCGCAGGGACTCGGTCAAAGCAGCCATATCGGGATTGTAGCGCCGTTTGTCGGACCAGGCACCCGGCCGGCCGAAGCGTGGGGCCGTGGTAGGCTGCCGGTCGAACTCCTCACGAGACGATTCGAGAGACGGATGAATTCCGAAGTGGGTACGGCTTCGCGCGCGGCGCGGGTGGGCACGGCGGTGGGCTTGGTCGCGCTGTTCGCGGCGCTGTTCTTCTTCAGGCTCGCCACGGCATCGTTCACCAACGACGACTACCTGCATCTGTCCACGGCGCAGCAGGTTGTACTCGGCGCCGTGCCGGTGCGGGACTTCCTCGACCCAGGTGAACTGCTCTTCTACTCGACTTCCGCGGCGGCGCAGTTGGTGCTCGGCCGGTCCATGCTCAGCGAGGTGCTACTCGACGCCTTCTTGCTGTCGCTCGGGCAAGTGCTGGTGTTCGCGCTGGCGGCCCGCGCGGCACGCTCCGTCGTGGTGGGTCTTCTGGTGGCGGCGATTCCCGTGGTGATCGTCGAGCGGCTCTACAGTTATCCGAAGACGTTCCTGTACGCGGTGGCCCTGGTGCTCATCTGGCGCTACATCGACACGAGGAGACTTCGCGTCCTGTGGGCCCTGTCATTGTGGACCGGCCTGGCTTTTCTCTTCCGCCACGACCACGGGGGATACATCGGCGTGACCGCAGTCCTGATGATTGCGATCGCTCACGGACGGGACCGCCCGGCCCTGGCGCGCGCGCTGGCGCAATTCAGCGTGCCGATTGTGGTGATGCTAGTGCCGTTCTTCGTGTTCCTGCACCTGAATGGCGGCATCCCGTTCTACGTGCGGGGCATGCTTGACACCGCGCGCGGCGAGTACACCAGGACGGTGGGGGCGTTTCCGTCCTTCCACCTGGCGTGGTCGGGTGTGCTGCCGTGGCCGGTGCCGGCCCCGCCCCGCGAGATCGATCCGAACGTGACGGCGTGGAACTACTACGTGACGGTGGCCATGGCGCCGCTGACGTTGCTGGTGCTGGCCGGTGACTGGCTGAGGCGTCGCCGCGCCGACGCGGCGGCCGGGTGGCGTGGCATGGACCACGAGGCGCCGAAGCTGGCGTGCGCCGCCATTCTCGGCGCGTTGATGCACGTGTACCTGTTAAGGGCGAAGTCGGATTCTGCGATCGCCGACGTCAGCGCCCTGACCGCTGTGCTCGGTGCCTGGCTGCTCGCCAGAGGCCTTGCGGCCGGCTGGCACGGCGCGCGCCGCATATTCAGTCTCGAGCCGCGGCGCTCGTTGGTGGGCGCGTGGGCGGGTCTGGCCGGCATGGGCGTGGCGGTCGGCGTCTACGCGGTGACCGCGCGGTCTCTGCGCGATGGTCCGGTGGGAGACGGGGCGCGGACCTTCGCACGAACACTCGCTGCGGGGGACGACCCCCTGGCGGGGCGTCTCGAGAGCCTGCGCAGGATGACCGCCCCGTACGACGACGAGGGCGCGCGCTACCTGTTCGAATGCACGGCCGAGACCGACCGCGTGCTCATCACGTCCGGCTACCGCCCGGAGCTGTACTACGCGGCCGGCCGCGGCTTCGCCGCCGGGCGCCTGTATTACCTGAACAGCCTGGCGCCGTCTCCGGAGTTCAAGGCCTTCAGTCTGGACCGCCTGCGCGCGGAACGCGTGCCGATCGCGCTGATGAACCCGGAGGATCGAGAGTTCATGGACGAGTTTCGTGGGCTGTACCAGTACCTGCAGGGCCACTACCGCGCCGCCGGGCAGGTGGAGTTCTGGGGCACCCGCTTCGACGTGCTTGTCGACGCACGCATTGCACAGACAGGAACCTGGGCAGAGCGGTTGCCGTGCTACGGGTAGTCGACCTGGGGACTGCCGCTATAACGCGAAGTGGCCAGTGATAGGCTAGGACCGTGCCAGGCCGGCCTGGTCAATCGATGAAGATCCTCTTCCTCGCGCGACGAAACATCTATTTTCGAAACTTCGACTCGGTGATCCGCGAGCTGGCGTCGCGCGGTCACTCGTTGCTGCTGGCCGTCGACCGCGACAATACGGAGGGCCGACCGCTTGTGGATGGACTGGTGGCGGAGTTCCCCGCCCGGATCACCTACGGCGAGATCCAGCCGCGGTCGGGCGACGACTGGACGTGGATGGTGGAACGGCTTCGGCACGGCCTGGACCACCTCCGGTATCAGCACCGGATGTTCGCGAATACACCTAAGCTGCGGGAGCGGTCGAGAGAGCGGACGCCGGGGGTGTTCGTGTCGCTGGGCACGTTCATCAGGCGCGCGGCGCCGTGGGCACGCCGGCCCGTGACGGCACTGGTCGACTGGCTCGAGCGGTCCACGCCGGAACTACCCGCCGCGCGCGCGTTCATCGAGGCATACGGCCCGGACGTCGTCCTCATCACGCCACTGATCGGCCTCGGCTCATCGCAGATCGACTACCTGCGGGCCGCGCGTGCGCTGGGCATTCCGACGGGTCTTGCCGTGTGGAGCTGGGACCACTTGTCGAGCAAGGCGCTCATCCGGGACCTGCCGGACCGCGTATTCGTCTGGAACGACACGCAGAAGGCTGAAGCCACGACCTTCCACCGCGTGCCGCCGGATCGGCTCGTCGTCACAGGAGCGCAGTGCTTCGATCGCTGGTTTGGCCGGTCGCCGTCGCGCGACCGCGAAGCGTTCTGCCGAGACCTCGGCCTGCCGGCGGACGCGCCGATACTCCTCTATGTGTGCTCAGCGCCCTTCATCGGCAGCCAGCCCGAGGCACCGTTTGCCGCCGACTGGGTGGCGCGCGTGCGGGCCGATGCGTCGTCCATCCTGCGTGGCGCATCGATTCTGATCCGTCCGCACCCCTCCCGACGCCAGGAGTGGGAGGACGTCGATCTCTCGGAACATCAGAACGTCGTGGTCTGGGGCCGGAGCCCCATCAATGAATCCGGACGCAACGACTACTTCGACTCGCTGTATCACAGCACCGCCGTCGTCGGGCTCAACACCAGCGCGTTCATCGAGGCGGGGATCGTGGGGCGGCCCGTCTTTACGATCCTGCTGCCGGAGTGGCACGAGAACCAGCTCGGCACGACGCACTTCAAGTACCTGTTCGAGGCCGGTGGCGGCCTGTTGACGTCGGCGCGCGCCTTCGACGAACATTTGGCGCAGTTGAACGAAGCGCTGTTGCGCCCGTCGACCGCGGTGCGGCCCTTCATCAAGTCGTTCGTGCGACCGCATGGGCTCGACGTCGCCGCGACGCCCATCTTCGCCAGGGAGGTCGAGGCGATGCGAACGCTGGCGGTGCGTCCACCAGATCCGCCACGATTCCAGGCCCTCGCCCGCCGCCTGCTCGAGAAGGCCCTGCCGCTGCGGCACGCGGTGGGCAAGGAGCATTTGGCGTACGGCGAAACCGAGGTCGAAACGGTGCGGCGGTTTCGGACGATGCGCGCGGCCAAGGCCGAACGCGAACGGGAGCTGAAGCGCCAGCGGGCCGCCGAACGCGCGGCCCGGAAAGCCGCCAACGCGCGACCATCGCGATGATCCGGTCGAGAGCCGATACGCCCGAGTATCAAGCCTACGAGCGCGCGCGGGACGCCGTGCTCCAGATGCTGCGGCGTGGCACCGATGCCGGCGTGCGCGTCGATCCGAGCACCTACTGGTCGGAGGAGCTCGAGAACATCGACTACATGATCGAGGCGTCGCCTCTCATCGTCCGCAAGCTGCGGGCGCACGCCTTCTACATTACGGGCATTCGGCCGTACGACTATCGCGTCAAGGCCGACGCCAAGTTCGAGTACTTCGAAGCGCGGCTGCGCGCCCTCCGCGCGCTCGGCGGCGACGCGCTGCTCGTGCCGGAGTCGCCGGTGATGGGCGGGTTCGGCTACGCCATCGATGGGCAGCTCATCAACGTCGACACGCTGAAGTTCTACGAGGTGCTGATCGGGATGGAGCGCGCGGGCGTCCTGCCGGCGCTGCGCGCGCTCGATCGTCCGGTCGTGTGCGAGATCGGGGGCGGGTGGGGCGGATTCGCCTACCAGTTCAAGAAGATCTTTTCCCGTTGTCGCTACGTCATCGTCGACTTTCCCGAGTTGTTCCTCTACTCGGCCACGTATCTTGCCGCGCTGTTCCCGGAGGCGACGTGCGCGTTCTGTGGCACGGCCGACACGCCGACGGTGGCCGACGCGGGCGATGCCGATTTCGTGTTCGTGCCCCACACGATGGCGGCGCCGGCATTCGCGCTGCCTCTCGACCTCACGGTCAACATGGTCTCGTTCCAGGAGATGACCGACGCGCAGGTCCGCACCTACGCGCGTCAAGCGGCCGAGGGCGGGTGTCCATGGCTGTACAGCTTCAACCGGGAGCGTTCGCCGTTCAACGCCGAGATCGTCAGCGTGACGCAGGCTCTCTCGGATAGCTACCGCTTGACCGAGATCCCGGTACTCGACACCGACTACACCACGGTGATGAAGAAGCCACCGAAGGCCGGCCGGATGGTGGAACGATCCGAGTTCAACTACCGGCACATGGTGGGGCGGCTGGACGGAAGCGCCCTGTCCACGCGGCGGCGTGGCGCCGGTCGGTCCGATGCGGCGCCCCCATCGAGCGCGGACACGGGCCCACGCGTCGTGCTGGGCATGACGCTATACAACAACGCCCGGCACCTGCGCGAGGCGATCGACTCGCTCCTTGCGCAAACCTACAGCGACTTCGCTCTGGTGTTGCTGGACGATGCCTCCGTGGACGAGACCGAGGCGATCGCCCGCGAGTACGAGCATCGCGACGCGCGCGTCCGCTACTTCCGGCATGCCACCCGCCAGGCCATGATCGCGACCTGGCGCGAGGTCGTCGAGATCGCCAGACGCGAGTTCCCGTCGGCGGAGTTCTTCGCGTGGGTGAGCGATCACGACCGGTGGCATCCCCGGTGGCTGGGGCGCCTGCTCGACGAGATGGCCGGCGATCCCTCGACGGTTCTCGCGTACCCGATCACGCGTCGAACCGGGCAGGACGGCGGCGAGTTGGAAAAGGGCCCGCGGCTGTTCGATACCGCGGCCTGCGCCGACCTGGCCGCTCGCTGGCGCCATTTCTGCCACGCTGGCGTGGGCGCCGGGGACATGGTCTACGGCCTGATGCGGGTCGAAGCTCTGCGGCAGGCGGGCGTGTTCCGCCGCGTGCTGCGCCCCGATCGTCTGTTGATCGCCGAGCTGACCCTGTACGGGCGTTTCCGCCAGGTGCCCGAGGTGCTGTGGTACCGGCGCGAGTCGGCGGGGACCAGCGTGGAGCGGCAACGCCACTCGCTCGTGCTGGCCGATGACGAGCCCGCGGGCTTTGGCGCGCCCCCGTGGTGGCAGCATGCCCGCGTTTTCTGGCAGGAGTATGCCTCCGGGCCCACGCCGGCCCTGCCGCTGTCGCGCGGCGACTGGGTGCGAATGCTGTTGCGCTATCAGCTCACCTACGGGTGGCGGCACTTCCGCAAGACCGAGGCGTCGCACGCGATCGGCCGGGGGATCGACAACACGATCTGGGTGAAGAAGATCGTGCGCCACTACTGGCATCACGCCGTTTACAACACGCTGGTCGGGGCACGCGCGGCCTGGGGACGGGCGCGACGGTTGGGACGGCGGATCGTATACGAGGTATTGGTGCTCTCTCATCGCCTCGGCGTGCGTGGCGCGCGGCGGGAGCCGCGTTAGCGACTGATTTTTTACGACTCGATAACTACTGTAAGTCTATTTGTATCAATAGATTACACGTATAATTATCGCCACTTACTGGCGGGTGATCCCGTATGCATTCCGATAAATTGTTGATGAGAAGGCTCTTATCGCCGCGTTGGCCAGAAGGCCGTTGACACGAGTGGGTCAATTGTCGACAATTTCTTCAGTTCAAGGTGTGAACAACATGTTCACATCTTGAACGTCGTCTTCGGGCCCTTCCCTCGGCTGCCCTGTAACCGACGGGCCGGAGGGCCGGCTGCCCATCGTCTTAAAACCTTTTTTGCATGGAACTCGAGTCGCGTCGCGACCTCCAACTACTGGAAGCGCTCCAGCAGGAGTCGACGATCACGCAGCGCACCTTGGCGTCGCGGCTGGGCATCGCGTTGGGGTTGACGAACCTCTACCTGAAGCGCCTGATCCGCAAGGGCTACCTGAAGTGCGTGACCGTCTCGCCGAACCGGCTCGTCTACGCCCTGACTCCCAAGGGGGTCGCCAGAAAGGGGCGTCTGACGTACGAGTTCATGAAGTACTCGCTGGACTTCTATCGCGACGCCCGGCAGCACCTCCGCAAGAGCCTCCAGCACGCGGTGGCCGAGCATCGCCGGGTGGCGATCTACGGCACGGGCGATGCCGCCGAGCTCGTCTTCCTGCTGCTCCGCGACATGGGCCTGGAACTAGTGGCCGTCTTCGGGCCCGAGCCGCGCGGCCAGTTCCTCGGCTTTCCCGTGCAGGCCATCACGGACCACCCCACGGTGGCCTACGACGTACTGATCGTTGCGATGTTGGAACGCCCGGCTGGCACTGCGAAGCTGCTGCGTCGGGCCGGTGTGCCTGACGACCGGGTGCTGATGGTGCGGCCCGATTGGACCGCCGCCAAAGCCGCGGGGCCCGCGGCCGACGCCGGAAGGCGTCCCCACGATGACCGCTGACGTGCCGGCCATCAGGATGCGCGGCATTGGCCGCTATTTCGGCCCAGAGGTCGAAATGGACGGCGTCAATCGGCCGCGCGAGGCGTTTCGGAGCGTGCTGCGCATAGCCGGCCTGCGCACCGAGGGGTCGGCAGAGGCGTCGGACGACGCTCCGCAGGTGACAGTGGCAGTGGCCGGTCATGTGCTCCGCGACATCACGCTGGACATCGCGCGCGGCAGCGTGGTCTGCCTGACCGGGTCGCCGGGTGCCGGCAAGTCCGTGCTCCTGAAAGTGCTCGGCGGGGTGGTTGCGCCCACATCGGGTACGGCGGAGTTCTACGGGCCCGTCACCGCGCTTCTTTCGATCAACAACAACCTGGACATGCGTTCCACCGCCTATGAGAACATCCAGGCGTCCCCCGCGGTGATGGGTCGCTCGCCCGAGGAAGCGGAGCGCTACGCGGCCGAGGTCCTGGCGTTTGCCGAGATCGGAGGCTTCGAGCACGCGGCGCTCCGCACGTTTTCCACCGGTATGGTGCTGCGCCTCAGCGTCGCGCTGGCGCTCTGCGGGCATCCCTCGATCGTGCTGATCGACGACGTGCTTGCGGTGGGGGACATCGGCTTTCAGCAGAAATGCCTGGACCGTGTCCGGGCTCTCAAGCGCGAGGGTTGCACGCTGGTGCTGGCCTTCAGCGACGAGACGCTGGTGCGGCAGTTGGCCACTCGTGTCGTCACCCTGGCGGGCGGCCAGGTCGTTGGTGATACGGCGCCGGAGAACTGGATGCCGCTGCGGGAGCGCAGTGGCGCCGACGCCGTGGAGTGGCAGGTGCTGAGCAACCTCCCTGAGGACGACGTCATGGCGCTCCGCGCCGTCATCGTTGAGGCGGGCCGCACCAGCGACGGCCCGGTGCTCGGTCTCAGCGCCGAATTCGAGCCAAAAACCGACGGCCTGCGATGCCGGCCGTACGTGACCGTCGCGAGCATCGGCCTCCGCCAACCGCTGTTCAGAAGCCTTTTTCCCGAATTCCTGCCGGTGCCTGGCGAGGGACAATTGCGGTTCTCGGTGCAGGTGCCGACCGACGTGTTGCCGAACGGCGCCTACGCGATCGGTTTTCACATCGTGTCGCTTCACGGCAACAGCGTGTATTCCCTGAAGGCCGGTGACGCCATCAAGGTGACGATCAAGCGTGACGACCCGCCGCCGGCAGAGAACGAGCCGGTCCCGCTCCTGCGTCCACCGGTCGCGTGGGAAATCGAGCGCCTGGTGGAGGCCGAGGCCTGATGGCCGACACGCGCGTTTCGGTACAGCACCTGTCGAAGGTGTTCGCCCGTCACACCGCGACGCGGACGAAAGGGATCTCGACCGAGGGGCCGGCGGCGCTCAAGCACCTGCTCTCGCAGATGTACGGGGCAGAGGGGCGCCGCGAACGCCCGCCGCGCGACGACAAGAAGTACCTGCCCGCTCTCGACGATGTCAGCTTCGACGTGGCGCCGGGCGAAGTGCTCGGGATCATCGGTCGCAACGGCGCCGGCAAGAGCACGCTGCTGAAGATCCTGGCCCGCGTGCTGCACCCGACGTCTGGCCGCGTGACGATCCAGGGCCGCGTCGTCTCGATGCTGGAGCTGGGCGTCGGCTTCGCGCCGAACCTCACCGTGCGGCAGAACATCCAGATTCACGGCCGTCTGGCCGGCATTCCCGCGAGGCGGGTGAGCGCGGCGGAAGAGGCGATTCTCGAGTTTTCCGGGCTCGCCGCGTTCGCCGACTCTCCTCTCGGCAGTTGCCCTGGCGGTAGCGCCGTGCAACTGGGCTTTGCGGCCGTCATCTGCCTCGGTGCTGAAGTGGTGCTGGCCGACGAGGTGCTCGCGATCGGCGACTCGGAGTTCCGTCGCGCCTGTGAAGAACGCGTCCGCGCCGCCGGCCACTCCGGCGAGTCGGTCCTCTTCGTGTCGCACGACATGGCGGCGATCCGCCGCATCTGCACACGGGTGATCTGGATCGACCGCGGGCGGATCGTGCGCGACGGTCCCACGGTAGAAGTCGTGCAGGCCTACACCACCGAGCTGCTCGCGGGCCACCTCCTGTCGCCGCTCACGCGCGACGGCCTCGCGGGCAGTTGCGTACTGCTCGATACCCGGTTGCTGGACGCCAATCGCGCCCAGGTCGGTGCGTTGCAGCTCACCGAATCGGGTTACATCGATTGCCTGTTCCGCGTGTCGCGGCCCGACGTGACGGTCGTCGTCGACGTGGAGGTCTGGTATCGGAAGATCCTGGCCTTCTCGTCCAAGAGCGGTCCGATCACGTCGCACGACCCGGCCACATTCCGCGCCGGCATCCGCATTCCGAGCGACCTGCTCAACGAGCTCCCGTATCGGGCGCTCGTGCGCCTGCGCGTCAGCGGCACGAGTGACGGAAAGCCGGCCACGGTGGTGGCCGCCGAGGAGCGACTGGAGTTCTCGGCGATGAATCCGCATCCGGAGCGATCGGTCTGGAACGACTGGTCCTGGGGCCGGGGCGGCCTGATCAGTCCGCGCCTGCCGTGGCGGGTCGAAGCGCTCGACACTGCACCAACGGTGTCTGGTGCAAGCGCCCACGAGGCCTCACGGTGACGAGCACGCGTTCGCACGACGCAGCCGACAGCGCGCCACAGCCGACCATCGTCATCGAGGCGCGCCCCGATACGGTCTCGGCCCGGCTCCGTTCCCTGTGGCACTACCGCGGCTTCTATGGCTTCCTGTTCCAGGAGCTCACGATGCGCAAGGGCCGCGGCACCCTGCTGGGCATCTGGGGCATCATGCTGCGTCCGATCATTCCAGCGGTCGGGCTGATCTTCGCTTTCGGGTCGGTGCGGCCCGTGGACACCGGCGGCGTTCCGTACGCGATATTTTTCCTGAGCGGCTACATCCCCTGGCAGATGTTCCAGAGTGCCCTGCGTTACCTGCCGCGCTCGCTTGGTTGGTCGCAGAGCCTGATGAAGCGCACGTATTTCCCGCGTCTGCTCGTGCCGCTGGCAGGCTTCGGCATGACCTTCATCCATTTTGCGATCCTCGCCGTGGTGTTCGTGGTCGCGGTGGTGATGACGATGTGGCGCGGCGAGCCGTTTCCGTTGCACCTCGGGTGGCATACCCTGTGGCTGGTGCCGGGCTTCATCGGCATCCTGCTCTTCGCGCTGTCGTTCGGCCTCGTCTTCAGCGTGGTGGCCCTGTTTTTTCGCGACGTGATCTTCTCGCTGCGATTCTTCGCGCAGATCATGATGTTCCTGACGCCGGTGATCTACCCGGTGACCTTCATTCCGGAGCCGTACCGCTGGGTCGTATACGTGCTGAACCCGATGGCCCAGCTCGTCGTCGTGTGCCGATACGCGCTCATCGGAGAGGGCGACGTTCAGCTGCCGTTCCTCCTGCTCTCGTTTGCGATGATCCTCGTGGCCCTTGTGGGCAGCGTCGCCTTCTTCCTGCGCGCGGAGTTGCACCTTGGCGACCAGATGTAGGCGTACGCCGAGGGTGGTGCGAGTGAAGGCCCTGAACGAATGAAGCTGCTGTTCATCATGCGGCACTCCGGCTACGTCCGGAATTTCGAATCGACGCTGCGCCTCCTGTGTGAACGTGGCCATCACGTCCACGTTGCGTTTCAGGGCAAGACGAAGTACGCGCAACTCGACCCGGTGAACATCGCGGGTCGACTCGACGATGAGTATCCCAACTTCTCCTACGGCGATGCCCCCCCGCGGGCCGACCACTGGGGTTTGCTCGGGCGCGAATCGCGCCTGGGGCTGGACTATTTGCGGTACCTGGGCCGCGAGTACGACGACGCTCCGAAACTGCGCGAACGCGCGACGTGGGTGGCGCCGCCCGCGCTGCTCGAGCAGACGCGGAGCGGCCTCGCGGCAACAGGCGTTGGCCGCTGGTTGATCGCAGCCCGGCTGCGAGCGATGAACCGGGCGATTCCGACTGACCCGGTCATCGACGCGTACCTGAACGAGATGTGTCCGGACGTCCTGGCCGTTACTCCTCTCATCGAGCCGGGGTCGCCCCAGTCGGAGTACCTTCGCAGCGCTCGCACCTTGGGAATTCGCACGGTCTACTGCGTGGCCAGTTGGGACAACCTCACGAACAAAGGACTGGTCCACGGCCCGGTCGACCTCGTCACGGTGTGGAACGACACCATGAAGCGAGAAGCCGTCCAGATGCACGGCGTGCCCGAGAGCCGTGTCGTCGTCACCGGAGCGGCGGCATTCGACCACTGGTTCGACTGGCGTCCCGAAAGCCGGGACGACTTCTGTGCGCGGGTCGGTCTTCCGTCCGGTCAGCCGTACGTGCTCTACCTGTGCTCGTCCAAGTTCGTCGCTCCCCAAGAAGCCTTGTTCGTCCGCACCTGGCTCGGCAAACTCCGCGAATCGGCCGGCCCTCTCCGCCACGCCGGCGTTCTGGTCAGGCCGCATCCGCAGAACGCCGAGCAATGGGCGGGCGCGAACTTGAACATTCTCGGGCCGGCCGTCGTCTGGCCACCGGCCGGTGCCGCGCCGGTCGATCTACAGACCCGCCGGGACTACTTCGACTCGATGTACCACAGTGCCGCGGTTGTCGGCATCAACACCACCGCGGAAATCGAAAGCGCCATCGTTGGCCGCCCCGTGCACACCGTGCTGGCTTCAGAGTTCCGTGGCACACAGGAAGGCACGCTGCACTTTCACTATCTGCGCACGGTCAACGGCGGCGTGCTCCATGTCGCTCGCGACCTCGCCGAGCACGTCGCTGAGCTCGAGGCTTCGATCCGTCATCCTGCTGCGGACGAGGCCCGGTGCCGCGCCTTCGTTCAGGGGTTCGTGAGACCGCACGGTCTCGATGTTGCGGCGACCCCGCGTCTGGTCGAAGCCATCGAGCGGGTTGCCGCCCGCGCTCCTGATCGCGCGCAGCCGCCAGCGTGGGCGCCCTGGCTCCGCCGCCGGATCGAGTCTCGTGCGGTCGAACTGGCACGGCTGACCAAGGCCGCGCCGGAACGGAAAGTCTCTACCTTTCTCGGCAAGGCCGCCAAGCAGGTCCGCACCAAGGAAGAGTGGCTTGTTCGACAGCGGCGGCTCAATGGACTGGCGGAGGCGTTCCAGGAGCTGGGCGAAGTCGATCGGCGGACTTTCGTTCGACGGATCCTGAATCACATTCCCGCCGAGTCGTTCATTGATCTTCACGCCGCCAACAAGCCGCGCCGGCTGGACTACGAGCACGCGGACATCTATTTGCGGGTGACCAGCAAGACCGAGACGTTCCGGATCAAGGCGTGTGCGAAGGAGCCCTTCACGGTCGACTGGATCCATTCGCGCATCAAGGCGGCGGATGTCCTGTACGACATCGGCGCGAACGTGGGTGCCTACTCGTTGGTTGCCGCGATGAAGCCAGGTGGCGGTGCCCGCGTCTACAGCTTCGAGGCCGGCTACGCCAACATCGCGTCGCTGTCGGCGAACATCGCGCTGAATGGCCTGGCCGGTGTGGTCACACCGATGCCGGTCGCCCTGTCGGACCGCACGGCGATGGATGTGTTCAACCTTCGCGACATGGATCCGGGCGGTGCGCGGCACGCGCTAGGCAGCAATGTCGACCCCGAGGGCGGACCGACCGTGTTTGCGCAGCCCGTGATGGTGTTCCGTTTGGATGACCTCGTCGAGCGGTTCGGGCTGCCGCTTCCGAATCACGTCAAGCTGGATGTCGATGGAGGCGAACTGGCGGTTCTGAACGGCGCATCGCGGACCCTCCAATCACCGGAGTTGCGGTCGGTCCTCATCGAAGTGTCGACCCCTCTTTCAGAAGCCGTGACCGAGGCCCTCAGGCATAGCGGGCTGTGCCTCGAAGCCAGGATCCTGAAGAAGAACAGGGCCGGCGAATATGCCGTGTGGTACGGGCTGTTCGGGCGGGGCGGCGATTCACGGGCCGCGGTGGTTACGACGGAGCACGTCGAGGCGGTGGGGGAGTAACGCCGTTCGTGCGAATCCTGTTCTTCATGCGCAGCACCGTCTACGTCCGTAACTTCGAGTCGACGCTACGTCTGCTGGCCGAACGCGGCCACCACGTCCACGTGGCCGCGGAGCCCTATCGCGCCCTCGATCACGCGGACTTGATGGGGCGGCTTTGCCGCGAGTGTCCCGGGATCACGCACGGTATCCCGCCCCCTTCGTTGGATTCGCGCTGGTCGTACGTCGGGTACGAGCTGCGGCGGGGCATCGACTATCTTCGGTATCTCGAGCCGGAGTACCGGCACTCGCCGAAGCTGCGTCAACGCGCCGAGGTGAAGGCGCCTGGGTTCCTCAAGGCGTCGCTCCCCCGGCGGTTGTCGGCGACACGCCTGGGACGGCAGGCGCTCGTGTCGACGATGCGCGCGGCCGGACGCGCGGTACCCACCGACGCGCCGGTGGAGGCGTTCATCCGCGCCCAGCGACCGGACCTGGTGGTGGTCACCCCGCTCGTCGAGCCGGGATCGCCGCAGTCGGCCTACGTGCGCGCGGCACAGGCGCTCGGCATTCGGACCGCCCTCTGCGTGTACAGCTGGGACAACCTGACCAACAAGGGCCTGATCCACGACTCGCTCGACGTGGTGACCGTGTGGAACGAGGCGATGAGGGATGAGGCGGTCAGGCTGCATCGCGTGCCGGCTCAGCGTGTGGTCGCCACCGGGGCCGCCGCGTACGACCACTGGTTCGGGTGGAAGCCAGGCGCGGTGCGCGAGCAGTTCTGCCGTCGTGTCGGGCTCGACGCGTCACGGCCGTACATCCTCTATCTGTGCTCGTCCGGGTTCATCGCGCCGGACGAGCTGCCCTTCGTCGAGCGCTGGATCACCGAGGTGCGTGCGTCGTCGGAGACGCTGAGGAGGGTCGGCGTGCTGGTGCGGCCGCACCCGCAGAACATTCAGCAGTGGCGCGACGCGGATCTGAGCGGCCGTGGCAACGTGGCGGTGTGGCCGCGGGAGAGCGGCAACCCCATCGACGCGGATTCGCGGGCGGACTACTTCGATTCGATCTACCACAGCGCCGCGGTGGTTGGCATCAACACGAGCGCCCAGATCGAGAGCGCCATCGTTGGGCGCGGCGTGTACACGGTGCTTGCGCCGGAGTTCCAGGAAACGCAGACCGGCACGTTGCACTTTCATCACCTTCAGCACTTCAACGGGGGCCTGCTCCACGTCGCATCCAACATGGGCGAGCACGCGGCGGGTCTCGAGGCCGCCGTCCGTGCTCCGGAGCGTGCGGCGGAACGAGGCCGGCGGTTCGTGGAGGCCTTCGTCCGGCCGTTTGGTGTCGGCGAACCGGCGGCGCCGCGTGTGGTGGCCGCGCTCGAAGCCGCGGCCGAGCGCGGTGCCAGACGCCCGCTGCGAGCGCCGTGGTGGGCCGCGGCGATGCGCCCGGCTCTCGAGAGGCTGGTTCCAGCGCGAGAGTCTGAAGGGCGCCCGGATCAGCCGCGGCGCGTGAAACCGCCCCGCACCAAGGCGCCGGCGCGTCGAGATGTGACCAATCGCCCTGCCATGAACTTCCGAACTCGGTGAGGCCTTCGACCGATGAGCGACAGTGACGCAACCGAGCAGCCGCAGTCGGCCCCCGCGAATGAAAAGCGGTCTCGTGATCCGGAACGGTGGATCCACCGGTCGATGGAGAAGTACCGGAAGGGCAAGTCTGCGCTCGAGTTTCGCCCGAGCGTGGACTTCTTCGAGCTGGCCGATGCCGTGGTGCACCCGAAGCGGACGTTGCTCGGCTACGACCGGCTCTACGTGTTCTGGCAAGCCGTGGGCAACCTCGTGGACGTGCCAGGCGCCGCGGCGGAGATCGGTTCGTTCCGGGGGGGCTCGGCGCACTTCATTGCCAGCGCCTTCCTGCGCGTGACCGGAGAGGAGGTGCTCCTACACGTGTTCGACACGTTCGAAGGGCACCCGGCCCAGGCGATCACGGAGAACGATCCGTTTCACACGGCCGGGCAGTTCAACGCAACCAGCTACGACGATGTGCGGTCCTACCTGGCGCCGTTCGCGCGGCTGCAGGTGCACAAGGGCGACGTGTCTGCGTCGCTGCCGCTGCTCGAGGAGTCTGTGTACCGGCTGGTCCATATCGACACCGACCTCTATCAGCCCACGGTCGCGTGCCTCGAGTATTTCGGCGACCGCATGTCTCCAGGCGGCGTGATCGTGATCGACGACTATGCGTCGCGGAAGTGTCCGGGCGTTCCGAAGGCGGTGTCCGAGTATCTGGACCGGACCGACCGATTTCAGACCTGGGACATGCGCACCGAGCAGTTGATGCTGGTCAGGCGCTGAACTCGACGAGCGTTCATGAAGATCCTGTTCGTCATGCGGCATTCGGGCTACGTGCGCAACTTCGAGTCGACGCTTCGACTCCTGTGCGACCGTGGTCACACCGTGCTGCTCGCATTCCAGATCGGCACAACGCACTGGCTGCTCGATGCCAGCGACATGACCAGTCAGCTTGCCGATCGCTATCCTCGCTTTTCGCGCGACGTCATTCCCGTCCGTGACGATGCGTGGGGCCACGTGGCGCGCGAACTGCGCCTGAGCCTCGACTATCTGCGCTATCTGGGTCCCGAATACCGCAATGCCCCGAAACTGCGTGAACGGGCCATACGCGGTGTGCCCCCCGGCGTCCTCGCACGCACCCGGCGTGGCCTCTTCAGCACCTCTCCGGGACGCGCGGCGTTGGCCCGCACGTGTCGTGGCCTGCTGCGAGCACTGCCCACCGACCCCTACATCGACGCGTTCCTGGAGGTGAATCGCCCCGACGTGCTGGCCGTGACCCCGCTCATCGAGCCCGGTGCGCCCCAGGCCGAGTATGTTCGCAGCGCGCGTCGGCTCGGCATCAAGTCGGCGCTGTGCGTCGCCAGTTGGGACAACCTGACGAACAAGGGCCTGATTCACGGCCACGTCGATGTGGTGACGGTCTGGAACGAGGTGATGCGGCAAGAGGCCGTGGAGTTGCACGGTGTTCCCCCGGAGCGCGTCGTCGTCACGGGCGCGCAGGCGTTCGACCACTGGTTCGGGTGGCGGCCGGGGACCACGCGTGACCAGTTCTGCGCGCAGGTAGGCCTCCCAGCGGATCGGCCCTACCTCCTCTATCTGTGCTCGTCCCGGTTCATTGCGCCCGACGAGGTGCCGTTCGTGCGCCAGTGGCTCCGCGAGCTGCGGCATGCGGGCTCGAGCACGCTCAACGGGGTCGGCGTGCTGATCCGTCCTCACCCGCAGAACGCCGACCAGTGGCGCGGCGTGGACTTCAGCGAGTTCGGACCCGTCGCGATCTGGCCGCGAGCCGGCGCAACGCCATCGGACGCAAAGAGTCGAGCCGCCTACTTCGACTCGATGTACCACAGCGCCGGAGTCATCGGGATCAACACCACCGCGGAGATCGAGAGCGCGATCGTGGGACGCAGCGTCTTCACGCTGCTCGCCCCCGATTTCAAGGAGACCCAGGACGGGACGTTGCACTTCGAGCACCTGCGGCAAGTGAATGGCGGATTGCTCCACGTCGCCGAGGGCTTTCCCGAGCATCTGGGCCAACTCGACGCCGCGCTGCGTCACCCGGGCGAGGGAGACGAGCGGTGCCGCCGGTTCGTCGAGGCGTTCGTGCGCCCATTCGGCGTGGATGTCCCCGCAACGCCCCGGCTGGCCGACGCTCTGGAGGCGCTCGGCCGGCAACCCGCCCCGACGCCGGAGACCCCGTCGGTGTGGGCGCCGCTCGGACGCCTGTTGCTGGCCTCGCGTGGCAGGCGGCTGCAGCACGAGGCGCTTCTCGCTCGCGCGACCAAGGCGGCCAGGGCACGCAGGAAGAAGCCGACAGGCGCCGGTGAGCCGGTTCGCGAGGAGTCGCCGACGGACGCGTCCCGATGACGTCGGCCCGCACGCCAGAAACGGTGATGGCTTCGCACTCCGGCGCGCCGTGGTGGAGACGCGTCACAGCGCGTATGGCGGCTCGATTCGGCTCCCGTGCCAACGCACGGCAGGCGGATGGACCGCGAAGGGCGCCCAGCAAGGAGCAACGCGACCGGGACCACGCCGAACGCCGCGCCCTCCACGCCGTGGCGAAGAGTCGGGCGGACGAGGAGCGTGAGGCGCGGCGGCGCGAGGAAGCTGTCCGGCGCGACGACGAGCGCCGGGCGCACGAGCAGACGATTGACGCTGCCTACACCACCTACGTGCGCGTGCGCGACTGGGCGGGTCTGATGCGCCAGGCTGGCGGCAGCCCGTCCGACGCGCTCACCGACACGGAACGGCGGATGCTGGATGCGCTTGCGCCGTTGTGGCATGCCGATCGGGCCACGATTGCCACACTGCGCGCATGGTGCGACCCCCTCAATGGAGCTCCGGCGCCGCAGCCCGCCCAGCCGTCGGCCGAATCCCTGGAACGGCTACTTCGGCAGGTGACCATTCTTCGCAAGCAGAACGGCGCGGAGACCCTGGTGCCGGAGCCCGCGACACTAGGGGCGTGGGGCGCCGTCGTCGCTGGCCAGCGGCACAGCGACGAGACCCTCAAGTTCGCGGTCGCGACGGCCGCGCTGAAACACGGCGCCGTGCTGACACCCTTTCGGAGGACTCGGAGCCGGCTGATCGTCTGGGAGATCGGCGGAGGCTGGGGAGGCTTCGCCTACCACTTCAAGACGCTCTGCCCGAACGTCACGTATGTGATTACGGGACCTCCGGACCGGCTCCTCGTATCCGCGGTGTATCTGATCACCGCGTTTCCGGACGCGCGCTGGCGCCTGCAGGACGAGTCGGGTGTGGACGACACCTGGTCCGACTGGGAGCACCTCGACTTCCTTTTCGTGGCTGAAGCCGCGGCGGCTGGCCTGCGTCCGCCCCGGCTCGACCTGATGCTCGACATCGGCGAGCTGCACCACATGAGCCCCCAGCGGGCGTCGGAACACGTGCAACGGGCATTCGAGTGGGGATCCCCCTACGTGTATTCGATGGTGCCCGCGCGTGCGGTCGAGGCGTCCTCGACGCCGTGGACCCTCATCGAGCGCTGGTACTGGCCGCATCCGGTTCCCCTGCGCTCAGAGCGGAGCCCCGAGTACGCGGAGATCGCGTCGCACGAAGACAACTACGCACACCTGGTGGGCTGGAGGCGCATCCGTACGTGACTCGCAGGCCGCGCGTGGTGCTGGGCATGCCGGCGTACAACCGGCCGGACGCGTTGCCGCGGGCGCTGGAGTCGTTGCTGTCCCAGACCTGCCCCGACTTCGTCCTCGTCATCGTGGACGACAAGCCAACCTCCGAGGTGCGGGCCATCGTTGACAGCTATGCGGCGTCCGACCACCGGATCCGGTACGAACCGAACCCCGTGCGGCTTGGCATGATCGGCAATTGGCGCAAGGCGTTCGAGCGCGCGCGGTCCCTCTACCCGGACGCTGAGTACTTCGCGTGGGTCAGCGACCACGACATGTGGCACCCTCGGTGGCTCGAAGCCCTGCTCGACGAACTGGATCCGCATCCGGACGCCGTGCTCGCCTACCCGCTGATGCAGCGGGTGTATGCCCGGAGCCGACGGGCCATCACTCGGCGATTCGAGACCGGGGGCCTGGCCTCGCCGCTGCAACGGCTGCGGGCCGCGCAGAGCGGCATGGCTGCCGGCAACTGCATCTACGGCCTGTTCCGCGCGCGCGTCCTGGCTCGGGCCGGCGTCTTCCGGCCGGTGTTGGCGCCGGATCGGCAGGTGATTGTTGAGTGTCTGCTGTTCGGCGAGTGCCGGCAGGTGGCCGAGATTCTGTGGTATCGCGAGGTGGCCGGCGAGTTCAGCTACGGCCGCCAGCGACGGATGTTCTTCCCCACACACGTGCCGGTCCACACCTATCTCCCGACGACGGTGCAGCACTTCGGGGTGTTGCTGTGGGACCTCGGAGTGCGCGGCCGCGGCCGGCCAGGCTCCGGCCGGCTGGCGGGTGCCGTTTACGCGTTCGCGATGCTCTGGTATGAGTCGCGGCGCGAAGTGTTGAAGCCCGACGCGCGCTGGAGGCGTGCCTTGGAGCGGACGCGCCTGGGACGATGGGTGAGCGTGACGCTCCTGCGCGCGGAAGAAGGTGACGACGGAATGCCGGCCACGACGGCCGCCAGCGAGCGGCAACCGTGAAGATCCTGTTCCTCGTCGGTGCCACGAGCCGAATCCGCAACTTTCACCACTCGATCATGGAGCTGGCCGAGCACGGCCACACCGTGCAGCTGGCGGGACGGCTGCGCAAGGGCAGTTTCGATCTGCCGCGCGGAATCGAGCACGAGCACATCACCGGGCGCGTCAACCCGACCCAGCGCAGCGACGAGTGGGGGGAGTTCGTCGACCTGCTGCGCGGCGCCCGCGACTACGTCCGCTACTTCGATCCACGCTACGCCCAGGCGACGCGGCTGGTCCGGCGCGCCTATGAGATTGCGCCAACCGAGTTCGTGCTCTATTGCGAGCGGCATCCGTGGGTGAAACAGCACTGGGCGCGCGTGTCCAGAGCGCTCGCGCTGGCCGAGGAGCTGATTCCGAGCGACCCGGCCTTCGAGGCGTTCCTGCGGGAGGAACGCCCCGACCTGATCCTGGTCACGCCGCTCGTGACCTTCGAGTCCTACCAGACCGACTACGTGAAGGCGGCGCACCGGCTCGGCATCCCGATCGTGTTCATCCCGTTCAGCTGGGATAACCTCACCAACAAGGGGCTGATGCGCATCCAGCCCGACCGGGTCCTGGTGTGGAACGAGGTGCAGCGGCGCGAGGCGATCGATCTACATGGGTGCCCGCCAGAGAACGTGGTGCTGACCGGCGCGGCCCGCTTCGACGACTTCTTCGACCGCACACCATCCACGACGCGGGACGAGTTCTTCGCCGAATACGGCCTCGACCCCACCCGTCCGATGGTGCTCTATCTCGGATCGTCGCAGCTGACCGGTCCCAACGAGATGGAGCTGATCCGCCGCTGGGTCGAGTCGGCGCGTGCCTCTGACGACGAGACCATCCGGACGTGCAACATCCTGATCCGCCCGCATCCGGCGTTGCGTAATTCCTGGGTGTCGGTGGACTACTCGGACCTGGGCCGCGTCGGCGTGTCGATGAACGCCAGCCGCGGGGCCGACCAGGACCTCTACGATTCGCTGCACCACGCACACGCCGCCGTGGGTCTCAACACCAGCGCCATGCTCGAAGCGGCGGTTGTCGGGCGTCCGGTTCACACCCTGGTCATCCCTGGCTTCGATGAGGGCCAGGTGGGGACGATGCACTTTCACTATCTGGTCGAGGCCTACGGGGGGCTGGCGACCATCGCCCGAGATTTTCCAGAACACCATCGCCAGCTCTCCACCGCGCTGCAAGGGCCGCCACAGTCCACCGCTCGCAGCCGTGGCTTTGCCGAACAGTTCCTGCGGCCCCACGGCCTCGCGCGGCCGGTGTCGCCGATTCTCACCGCCGAAGTGGAGCGCGCCGCCACGCTGGTCAAGCAGTCGGTGTCCAAGGCACCGTTCTGGCATGCACCGCTCCGTGCGGCCCTGCTGACCTTCTTGAAGCGACGCCGTGTGCGTCGGCGCGCCACCGACGACTCGACGATCGTCGGCACGTCGATGTCGCTGCGGCCAGTCAAGACGGCGCTCGAGGAGATCCAGCAGGGTACGAGCCCGGTGTTCGTCGGCCCGTGGAACGATTCCGTGGCGCACGAAGTGCTCTATTGGATCCCGTTCATCCGCTGGGTGTCGGCCGCCTACGGCATTCCACCCGAGCGACTCATCGTGGTGTCCCGCGGCGGCGTGAGTTTGTGGTACGGATCGCTCTGCCAACGCTACCTCGATGCGCCGACGCTCTTCTCTCCGCCTGAGCTCGATCACTGGATGAAGCGCACCGTGCCGCAGAGCGAGCAGGACGCCAAGCAGGCGGTCATGTCACCGTTCGACAGCGAGATCATCGAACGGGCCGCCCGTGCGTTCGACCTGTCGGACTATCAGATCCTCCATTCCTCGATGGTGTTTCGCGTGGTCAGCCGCGCGCACAAGGACCGCTCGCCTGAGAAACTGGCCGAGGTGCTTCACCACGAACGGCTGGCGCTGGCCGCGCACCAGCCCGTGCCGGGGCTGCCGGCGTCCTTCGTGGCCGTGAGCGTGGCGTTCACCCCCGCGCTCCCGGACAACGAAGACAATCGGTACTTCCTGGGCGAGTTGCTGACGCATGTAGCGAAACAGCACGATGTCGTCGTCGTGGACTGTCCGCCGCCGGACAACGTGGCCATGCCATCGTCGCCACGCATCCATCGGCTCGATGCAACCGGATCGGGCGCACAGGCGCTGAGCCTGCAGGCGGCCGCGCTCGTCCAGGCGCGAGCCTTCACCGGAAGCCACGGTGACCTCGGCGTGCTCGCGGCGTTCTGCGGCACGCCGTCGACGACCTACCACAGCGAGCGCCTACCCGCCGACATCGTCGAACGGGTGCAGACGGCGACGCCGGCCGGATGGGGCGCGCTCACCGTGGAACGCGCACGGCGCTTCAAAGGAGTTCGACTGACCATGAAGGCGCACGCCTGATGTTTCAGATGCCAGGGCGCAAGACGCACGAGCACCTCGCGCGAGTCGAAGCCCGAATCGACAAGCAACTCCGCGCGGCCAGCGAGCAGCACTCCGCCATGGCGGCGCTCACCAAGCGGCTCGTCGACCTCGAACGCCAGATTTCGGCCATGGCTGTCGCAGTCGATGCGCGTGTCACTTCGGTCTCGGAGTCGGTCGACCGGCTCAAGCCCGATCTCGTTGCCGCGATTGACGCCTCGCGTCCGAGCAAGGCCGACCACGGGATGGACAAACGGCTGTATGGGCAGCTGAAGCGGATGATCGGTCTCGTTGCCCGATTGGGTGGCAGCTTCGACGCATCCATCGATCCGAGGTTTCTCGACACGGCCGAGCCGCTGATCGCGTCACGACGCACCATGCTGGGCTACGACCGCCTGTTCACGCTGTGGCAGGCGGCGAAGAACGCGGCGCCCCTCGGCCTTCCCGCTGTAGAAGTCGGCAGCTTTCGTGGCGGCTCCGCGGCGCTTCTGGCTCGAGCGCTGGGGATCTTCGCCGACGGGCCGCGCGAGCTGCACGTCGTCGACACCTTCGAAGGGCATATCGACGCGACCTTCTCGGCGAACGACTCCGAAGAGCATCGCGGCAAGTTCCGCGACACCAACTACGGCGATGTGCTTGCGTTCCTGACCGCCTACCCGGGCGTGCACGTGCACCAGGGCAACGCGTCGACGGTGATCGCCGGCTGGCCCGAGCGGCGGTACGCCCTCGTGCACGTGGATGTGGATCTCTATGGCCCGACACTCGACTGCCTCGAGTACTTCGGTCCGCGCCTGGCCCCTGGCGGCGTGCTCGTGATGGACGACTACGAGTCGCCAACGTGCCCCGGCGTCAGCGTCGCCGTGCAGGAGTACATCGCCCGCGTGCCGGGGTTCCAGACGTGGCGGCTGCAGGCCGAGCAGATGCTGCTGATCAAGGCGGGGATCGCGGAGTAGCCCGCGGCATGCGCATTCTCTTTGCCGTGACGCACTTGGGGTTCCTCAGGAACTTCGAGTCCACGCTGGCCCTGCTGGCCGAGCGGGGCCACCAGGTTCATCTCGTCACGGACCGCCGTCCGAAGGGCGACGTGATCGACGGGACACCGATCTTCGAGCGTCTCGCCGCACGCGTCCCCGGCGCCTTCACGTGGGAGACGATCCCCGCGTCGAAGCACGACCCGTGGTACGCACTGTCGACGGCGGTGCGAGAGGGGCTCAACTACTGGCGCTACTTGTCTCCCACGTTCGACGACGCGCCGATGCTGCGGGCGCGCGGCCGGACGCAGGCGCCGCCGCCCGTGGTCTGGCTGAGCGACTTGCCGCTGCTCCGCACCCGGCTCGGTCGCCGGCTGCTGACCACCGTATTCCGGAGCTTCGAGCGCGCGATTCCCGTGCGTGCCGGCGTCCAGGAGGTGTTCGAGCGCTGGACGCCAGACCTGCTGCTCGTGACGCCGCTCCTGTACTTCGGCTCCATGCAAGTCGACTACGTGCGCCAGGCGCGCGCCGCGGGCATCAGCAGCGTGCTCGGCGTCGGCAGCTGGGACCACCTGACCACGAAGGGCCGCATCCACGAGATGCCGGACCGGGTGGTCGTGTGGAACGAGCTGCAGCGCACCGAGGCGGTCGAGTTGCATGGCGCTCGACCCGATCAGGTCGTCGTGACCGGCGCCCAGGCCTACGATCACTGGTTCGCCGCGAAGCCGTCGGCCAGCCGGGAGGCATTCTGCGCCCGCGTCGGGCTGCCGCCCGCCCACCCGTACCTGCTCTACCTCTGCTCGTCGCCGTTCATCGCGCCGGCCGAAGTGGACGTCGTGCGCCGGTGGATTGCGGCCGTGCGCGGCCACCAGGACGAGACGCTGCGTTTGGTGGGCATTCTCGTGCGGCCTCACCCGCAGAACGCCGCGCAGTGGCAGGACGTCGACCTGTCGGCGTTCGGGGACGTGTCGATCTGGCCGCGAGCCGGCGCGAACCCGATCGGGCCGGACGCACGCAGCGAGTACTACGACTCGATGCACCACGCGCACGCCGTGGTGGGCGTCAACACGAGCGCGCTGATCGAGTCGGGCATCGTCGGCCGTCTCGTCTTTTCGTTCCACGTGCCGGAGTTGGCGGGGACGCAGGAAGGCACGCTGCACTTCCGCCACCTGCGTCGGGGCGGGCTGCTGCGGCTCGCCGACCACCTCGACGAGCACGTCGCGCAGCTGGCCGCGTCCTTCGCGTCGGCCGAGGAGGATCGGGCGCGCGTTCGAGGATTCATCGAGCTGTTCGTGCGGCCGTACGGGCTCGATGACCCGGCGACGCCGCGCGTCGTGCGGGCGATCGAGGAGCAGGGCGCCGTGCGGCCCGCGCCGCGCGGTCCGTCGCTCGGCTCTCGCGTGCTGCAGCGGTTGCTGCAGATGGTGGTGAACACGATGGCGGCTCCGGCAGCCGCGGTCCGGCGCAAGGCATGAACGTCCTCTTCCTCATGGACTCGCCCGAGTACCTGCGCTTCTACGACTCGGTTCTCGAGGAGCTGGCCGCGCGCGGCCATGCGGTGGCGATCGCCGTCAACAACCAGAGCGCCAAGAAGCCGGTAGGCCTCGCGGGCCTGCAGGCCACCTACGGGGACCGCGTCCGCGTGCTCGGCGTCGTCCCCGAGCGTGGCGGTCTGTGGAGCGAGGTGTCCCGCAGCCTGCGCGCGACGATGGACTTCGTCCGCTTCCTGCACCCCACCTTCGCCCACGCGCCCACGCTGCGCGCGCGCATCAAGCGGAAGGTGCTGCCGCGCGCGTACCACGCGCTGGACTGGATCCGTTCGTTAAGCGCGCCGACGGTCGCGCGCATCGAGCGCACGCTGATGGCCGCCGAGCGCGCGATCCCCGTGCACCAACCGATCGCCGAGTTCCTGCGCGCCGAGGCGCCCGACGTGCTGCTGGTGTCGCCGGTCGTGTCGGCCGCCTCCGAACAGGTGGACTGGATCATGGCGGCACGGGCCTGCGGCATCCGGACGGCTGTCTGCGTGGCCAGCTGGGACAACCTGACCAACAAGGGATTGCTGCGCGTCGAGCCGGACCTGGTGCTGGTCTGGAACGACGCCCAGCGACGCGAGGCGCGCGACTACCACTACATCCCGGAGACCAAGGTCCAGTCGACGGGGGCGCAGCTGTTCGACAAGTGGTTTACACGGACCGTCACGCGCGACCGCGAGGCCTTTTGCCGGAACGCGGGCCTGCCCGACACCGGGCCGTTCGTGCTGTTCACGGGCTCGTCGAGCTTCATCTCGGAGTCGAACGCCGAGGTAGCGTTCGTCCGCCGCTGGATCGCGGCGGTGCGCGCGAGTTCCCCGGAGCTGCAGACGATCAACATCCTGGTGCGGCCGCACCCCTACAACTTCCACCGCTGGGGCGGGAATCCCGTGGCCGACCTGCCGGGCGTCGCGGTGTTTCCGCGCCAGGCCTACAACCCGCTCGACGCCGAGAGCCGGAACGATTTCTTCGACTCGCTGAGCCACTGCGCGGCCGTCGTCGGGATCAACACCAGCGCGATGATCGAGGCCGCGATCGTGGGCCGGCCGGTCTGTTCGCTGCTGGCCGAGGAGTTCACGGGGTCGCAGGAAGGCACGATCCACTTCCGCCACCTGCTGCCCGAGAACGGCGGATTCCTGCGCATCGCGGCGACGCTCGACGAGCACGTCGGGCAGCTGGGTGTCTGCCTGCGAGATCCGCAGGCGACGCGCGAGGAGACCGAACGGTTCGTCGCGTCGTTTATCCGGCCGCACGGCGTGGACCGTCCCGCCACGCCGATCTTCGTCGACGCGGTGACCCGCCTGGCCGCATCGCTCGCGCCGCAGCCCGAACGCGCGCCGGCCTGGCGCCATCTGGCAAGGTCCCTGCTCGTCGCGGCGGTGCTGCCGGTGCTGCTGGTCGATTGGGCGGCCGACCCGGCCGTGTTCGCGCGCCTGCGCAAGCGCAGCGGCTCGGCGGCGCGTCGCGCGACCAAGCGGGCGGGGAAGGCTGCCGCCCGCTGGCAGAAGTCGCTGCGAAAGATGCGCGCGTCATGGTGAGGCACAGGTCTCGATGACGACTGGAGCCCGCGCGGTGGAGGCGACGGCAGACGGCCGGCCGGTGCTCGTCGTCCGCCCGGATCCATCGCCGGGGCAGTGCAGCGTCGACATGCTGTGCACGCTCGCTCGCGCCCGGGCCCGCGCAGCCGGCGCGTGCTTCCTGGCGCCGATGGGAGAGGCCGAGTCCCTGGCCGCCTCGGTGGTGGGCGCCGACGTGCCCGTGATCCGGCCCGAGGGTTGGCAGAAGGCCTGGCTCGAAAGTCGGTGGCGCACGTCCGCTGCCGCGGATGGTGCCCGGGCGCGCTGGCGCGCGGCGGCCGCGTCCGGGCTGCAAGAGTGGTATCGCGAGCTTCGTCGCCACGCCGGCGATCAGCGTGTGCCGGCGGCGCTGCGGCGCCGGCTGCGGGAGGCTGGCCATCGCTCCTACGGGCGTTCGGTCGCACTGCGGTCCGCGCAGGCGCCGTATCCCCGCCGCCTGCTTCGCGCTGCGTCCACCGTGGCCTGGTCGCCCGGGATGGTGGAGCACGCACGGGCCGGCATGGAGACGGCCGGCGTGCCGGCGGGTGCGCCGGTGGTGGCCTTTGAAATGCGGACGCGGCCCGACGTCGCGAGAACCGCGATTCGCGCCCTGGTGGACGACGGGTACGCCGTCGTCCGCATCGGCGATCCGGGCGCGGGCCCGATGCGGCAACCGGGCCTGATCGATCTGACCACGGCCACTTCGCGATCCGTGCGCACGGAACTCGTGCTGGTGCACGCGCGCTTCGCCATCCTCGGGTCGCTCGCGCTGCAACAGCTGGCCTACCTGACGAACACGCCGTCGTTGACGATCGACGCCACTGATCCGTTCACGCTGTACCCGATCCGTTCGAACGGCCTCCTGCTGCTCGCGACGGCGGTGGATCTCGGCTCGGGCCGCGAGCTGTCCGTCGACGAGTGGTTGACCGAGGCGTACTTCAGGAACCGTCGAAACTTCGGGTACCGCGGCGTGACGGCCGACGAGCTGCTGGACGCCATCCGGGAGATGCAGGATGGCGTGGCGGGCGGGTGGTCGGACACCGACGCGCAGCGCCGGTTCCGGATCCGGGTCGTCGAGGCCGGACGCGCGCTGGCACCTGTGACGGCTGCCGTGGCCGAGTGGGGACCCGATGGCGGCTTCATCGGTGACGGCCGCCTGGCGCGCGTGCAGGCGGCGCGGATGTCATGAGCCGGATCTTGTTCGTGATGCTGCACCCCGGCTTCGTCCGCTATTACGAGGATGCGCTGTACGCGCTGGCGGAGCAGGGGCACGACGTGCACGTCGCGTTCGAGATCAGCCGGACGAAGCTCGGCGAGGACGTCACGGCGCAGCGGTTGGCAACAAGCTCGCCGCGCATTACCTGCGGGACGACACCCGAACGCAGCGAGAGCGTCCGCGCGTTCCTGGTCCGCGCCGACCGCACGGCCGTTCGCGCCGGTGACGAGGATCGGCCCTGGACGCGCCACGACGCGTGGGAGAGCCTGGCGACAACCGTCCGGTTGCTGGCCGACTACTTGCGGTTCTTCGAGCCCGCGTTTCACCGCGCCGAGAGCCTCCGGGCACGGGTCGAAAAACGCCTGCCGCGCGTGTACATCACGCTGGTGCGGGCCGTCGCCGGCGCGCGGTGGTCTCGCGCGCTGGCCGCGGCCGTGCTCCGCGGACTCGAGCGGGTGATCCCGACCAGCGACGACCTGCACGCGTTCTTGCGGGAGCATCGCCCGGACCTGCTGCTCGTAACGCCGCTCATCGAGCTGGGCTCGCAGCAAGTCGACTACGTCAAGACGGCGCGCACCCTCGGGATACGAAGTGCGCTCGGCGTGGCCAGCTGGGACAACCTGACGAGCAAGGGCCTGATCCGCGTGCTGCCGGATCACGTGCTGGTGTGGAACGCGGCGCAGGTCCGTGAGGCCACGGAACTGCATGGTGTGCCGGCCGAACGGACCACCGTCACAGGAGCACAAGTCTTCGACCGCTGGTTCTCGATGCGGCCCACACGTTCCCGCGAGGCATTCTGCCGCGCCGTTGGCCTGGACCCGGCCAGGCCGTTCCTCCTCTACGTGGGCTCGTCGGTGTTCATTGCGCCGGACGAAGTGCCCTTCGCTGAGCGTTGGCTCGACGCGCTGCGGAGCGCCGGGCAGGAGCAGGTAGCCGGGTTGGGTGTGCTGATTCGTCCCCATCCGGCCAATGCCCGCCAGTGGCGCACGCTGGAGCTGTCATCGACGCCGAACGCCGCCGTGTGGCCGCCGATCGGGACCGATCCCACCTCGCCGGGCTTCAAGGACGACTACTTCGACTCCCTGTACCATTGCGCCGCGGTCGTCGGTATCAACACGAGCGCGCAGATCGAAGCCAGCATCGTGGGCCGCCCGGTGCTGACGGTGCGCTCGCCGGAGTTCGCGCACGCGCAGGACGGCACGCTGCACTTCCGTCACCTGGTCGACGGTGACGGCGTCGTGCAGGTAGCCGCCTCACTCGACGAACACGTGAGGCAGGTGCAGGCGCTGCTCGACGGGGATGCTGGCTGGGCCGACCGCGCGCGTGCGTTCGTGCACGCCTTCGTGCGCCCGCACGGGCTCGAGGTGCCCGCGGCGCCGATCTTCGCCAGGGCCGTGGGCGCGCTCGCCGCCCAGCCGCGGCCGGCCGCGAGGCCCGACGGCGCGTGGATCGCTATCGCCCGGGTGCCCGCGCTGCTCTTGGCCTACGCAGCTTGGACGATCGCGGAGGGGCGGCCGCTGTGGGTGTCTGCCATGCGCCCGGTCGTGACCGCCGGCGTGTGGGCGATGGCTGTGCCTTATGGGGTCGGCAGCGGGTGGGAGGCGCACGTGCGCCCGGCCCTGAAGCGCGCGCGGCGTGGCGTGTGGTCCGCGTGGTACGAGTCCACGCAGCGAGTGGGGCAGGGCAGACGCCGGTTCACCAAACGGGTGAGGCGGCTGATCCGGGATGCGGGCGGGGTCGCCAAGCGGGCCGTGGGGCTTCGATGAAGATTCTGTTCATCGCGCGACACTATTCCTACCTGCGACTGTTCGAGTCGGCCATCGACGCGCTGGCGGCGCGCGGGCACGAGATCGTGCTGGCCGCCGACCGGGAGGAAACCCTCGGCGGCCGGCAGATGGTGGAGCGCATCGCCGAACGGCACCCGAACGTCCGTCTGACCGACGCGCCGGGGCGCAACGCAGGCGCGTGGACCGAGCTGGCGAGGCGGCTGCGCCTGGGCCTCGACTACCTGCGCTTCCTGGACGGCCGCTACGCGAACACTCCGCACCTGGCGCAACGGTCGCGAGACCGCGCGCCTCGTGGCATCGTGCGGCTGGTCGAGTCGGCGACCGGCGTGCCGCGGGATTCCCGTCACACCGTGGATTGGGTGCTCCGGTGGCTCGAGCGCGGCCTGCCCGTGGCCAGGGAGTCGGAGGCGTTCCTGCGCGCCCAGGCGCCCGACGTCGTGCTCATCACGCCGCTCGTCGACATCGGGTCGCCGCAGCTGGATCACCTGGCGGCCGCGAAGCGGCTGGGCTTGCGGACGGTGCTGCCCGTCGGCAGTTGGGACCACCTCTCCAGCAAGGCGCTCTTGCGGACGTGGCCCGACCGCATCACGGTGTGGAACGAGACGCAGCGGAGAGAGGCAATCGACCTGCACGGCGTGCCCGACGACCGCGTGGTCGTCACGGGCGCTCAGTGTTACGACCAGTGGTTCGACCGACAGCCCAGTGCGAGCTTCGATGCGTTCTGCGCCAGGGTGGGTCTGCGGTCCGATCGGCCGTTCATCCTCTACTCGTGCTCATCGCTCTTTCGAGGCACCGCCGACGAGCCGGCCTTCGTCGAGCAATGGATCCGCGCCCTGCGGTCGAGCCGCGACGAACGGCTACGCGATATCGGCATCCTGGTGCGACCGCATCCCGCGCGTCTGGACGAGTGGAAGGGGACGGACCTGTCCGAGTACCGGAACCTCGCGTTTTGGGGCGCCCACCCGGTGAACGTCGAGGCCAAGAACGACTACTTCGACTCGATGTACCACAGCTCCGCCGTGGTGGGGTTGAACACGAGCGCCTTCATCGAGGCCGCGGCCGTCGGCAAGCCGGTCTTCACGGTGCTCCTGCCGGAGATCTCCGCCGCGAACCAGGAGGGCACGCTCCATTTCCAGTACCTGCTGACCGTGGGCGGCGGACTGCTGCGCACGAGTCGTGGGTTCGACGAGCACATCGAGCAGCTGGCGGCGGGTTTGGCGGGTCCAGGCGGCGGAGACCCGAAAGCCGCGGGATTCGCCGGCGGGTTCGTGCGGCCGTTCGGGTTGGGTGAAGCCGCGACGCCGCGGTTCGTCCAGGCCATCGAGTCGGCGGCTTCCCTGCCGCAGCCGCCCCCCACGGGTCAGAGCCTCTCGACGGTGGCCGCGCACGCGGTGCTGTGGCCCGCGGCTGCCGCGCTGTCGCTGAGCCTGCGCACGCAGCCGTGGCGCAAGCGTACCAGGCACGGACTGCGAAAAGGTTATCAGCGACGCAAGCTGGAACTGCTGCGCAGCGTCAAGCAAGCGATCTCGACGCAGTTCATCGCCGCCGGCAAGCGCAGCAAGACACAGGCTGCCACGTCGTCGACGCTGACACCCAAGGCCGGTCATCGCCGCGACCCGGCCAAGACGCTGGCCGGTGCCGAGTTCGCGGAAGCACGCGAGACCCGCGAGCTGGTCACGGTGCTCGGGCGCAGCGGCAAGCCCCTCATCCTCGGCCCGTGGCTGTCGGAGACCGGGTTCGAGCTGCTCTATTGGATTCCGTTTCTGGCGTGGGCGAAAGCCTACGGCAACTTCGACCCCGAGCGCCTGGTGGTGGTGTCGCGTGGCGGCGCCGCGCCGTGGTACAGCCATATCACGTCGCACTACGAGGACGTGTTCTCGTTCTTCACGCCGGACGAGTTCCGCATCCGCAACGAGCAGCGTATCGTCGAGCAGGGCGGCCGGCAGAAGCACGTCCAGGTGTCGTCGTTCGACAAGACCATCCTGGACCTCGTACAGAAGAAGCGCGGCCTCCAAGGCGCCGAGCTGTTGCACCCGTCGCAGATGTACCAGCTCTTTGACCACTTCTGGCTGCAGCGCGCGCCGGTGACGTTGCTGGAGGCCTTCGCGGTGTTCTCGACGCTGCCCGCCGGGGAGCCAACGGGCGTGCTTGCCCACCTGCCGAAGCGGTACGTGGCGGCCAAGTTCTACGGCAACGTGGCGCTGCCGCCGACGCCCGAGAACCGCGAGTTCGTGTCGAACTACTTGAGCGAGCTGACCCAGCACGTGGACGTGGTGCTGCTGAACACCGGCCACCAGTTCGACGATCACAGCGACTACACGTCCGCCACGCGGGCACGCCTCCACACGATCGACCATCTGATGACGCCGGACACGAACCTGGCGGTGCAAACCGAGGTGATCCGGTACGCCGACGCGTTCGTGGGTACCTACGGCGGCTTCTCGTATCTGGCGCCGCTGCTGGGCGTCAACACGCTGGCGTTCTACTCGCATCCCGGCGGCTTCCGCTTCGACCACCTGGAAGTGGCCAAACGCGTCTTCGCGTCGCTGAAGTGCGGCACGTTCACCGAGCTCGATTTGCGGGCGGCCGACATCTTGCGCCTGGGTTTCGGCCGCGCGTCCAATCCTTTGGCGGGCGCGGCGGGGGAGCGTCGGCTGTGAGCGACGTCACGGCTGCGGCGGGCACCGTGGCGCAGCGGACGCTCGCGCGCGGCCGGTGGCTGCTGAACGGCGTGCGGTGGGCGTGGCGGGTGCTCTCCAAGAAGGTGCGCTCCTCTCGGCACTCGAGCCGGCGAGCGTTCGAGGCCGTCTCGAACCGCGGGGTGAATGCATTCAAAGACCGGTTCCGCGCGGTGCGGCGCCCGCTGCGAGCGGCCTCGCGCCGCAAGGCGCACCTGCAGGAGCGCTGGGGGTTCTACCGCACGGAGTGGAGCGTCGAGCGCGAGATCGAGCGTTTGGTGTCGCGGGACCGGCTGCTCGTGGCCGGCCCGTGGTTCTCGGAGGTCGGGTTCGAGACGCTGTACTGGGTGCCGTTCCTCCACTGGCTGAAGACCGCCTTCCACGTCGATCCCAACCGGGTGGTGGCCGTATCGCGCGGGGGCGTGGAGTCTTGGTACCAGGGCGTAGCTGGCCGGTACGTCGAGATCTGGGACGACATCGACCCGGCCGAGTTCGCCCGGCGAAACGCCGCGCGCGGCGTGGCCAAGCAGTATGAACCGTCGGATCTGGACGCCGACATCCTGCGCGCGGTGGCTCGTCGTATCGGCACGTCCGACTTCGACGTCATCCATCCCGGGCTCATGTACAAGCTGTTCACGCTGTATTGGTCGGGACAGCGCGCGATGGGGTTCGTGGACGCGCACCTGCGTTTCACGAAGATGACGGCGCCACAGATCATCGATCCGGCGCTCCTGCCGCGCGAGTACGTGGCCGTGAAGTTTTACGCCGCGCGGTCACTGCCCGACACACCAAAGGTGCGCGAGCGGCTGCGTGCCACCGTGGCCCAGCTGGCGGCGCAGACGCCGGTGGTGCTGCTCGACACGGGCCTGGTGCTCGAAGACGACCACGCCGACTACAGCTTTGCGCCCGAGGGTCGCGTGTTGAGCGCCAGGTCCCTGATGACGCCCCGCAACAACCTGGGCGTGCAGACGCAGATCGTGGCCGGCGCCACGGCGTTTGTCGGCACGTGCGGCAGCATCGCGTGGTTGGCGCCACGGCTCGGCGTGGATACGTCCGCGCTCTTCGTCGATCCGAAGTGGCTCCATTCCCATCTGGCGGTTGCCATGCGCGGCTACCACAAACTGGGCGCGGGGCGCTTCTCGGTGGCAGACCTGCGAGCCGTGGATCCCACGCTGTGACCGTCCTCTTCATCGCGCGGCACTTCACGTACTTCCGGAACTTCGAGTCGGTGGTGGTGTCGCTGGCCGAGCGTGGCCATCGGGTGCACCTGGCGGCCGACCGCGAAGAGGCCCAGGGGGGGCGCGACCTGGTGGACGGCCTGGCCGCGCGGTTTCCAGGGCGCGTCACCGTGGGGTTTGCGCCCATCCTGCAGTGGGGGCGATACCGGCGCGTGGCCGGCGCCCTGCGGCTGTCGCTCGACTACCTGCGCTATTCGGACCCCAGATATGAAGCCACGCCCAAGATTCGCGAACGCGCCTACGAGCGGACGCCGTACGTAGCGTTGCTCTTGGCGCGTCTGCCGTGGCGCGCGGCCGTCACGCGGGCGCTCGAGCGCCTGGAGCAAGCCGTGCCGCGGCAGGTGGGCATCGACGGGTTCGTCGCGGAGTTGCAGCCGGACGTCCTCCTCATCACGCCGCTCATCGAGCTGGGCTCCCCCCAGCTCGACTACGTGCGGGCCGCCCGGGCCCTCGGCATTCGCAGCGCGTTGTGCGTGTGGAGTTGGGATCACCTGTCCAGCAAGGCGCTGATACGGGTGGTGCCCGACAAGGTGATCGTGTGGAACGAGACGCAGCGGGACGAGGCCCAGCGGTTCCACGGGGTGACGCCGGATCGCGTGCTCGTCACCGGCGCCCAGTGCTTCGACAAGTGGTTCGACCGTGCGCCCACACGCGACCGGCGTGCGCTTGGTGCGCGGGCGGGGCTGGACGTCTCCGGGCCGTTCCTGTTGTATGTGTGCTCCGCGCTCTTCAAGAACAGCCCGCCCGAGGCGGCGTTCGTGCGGCGGTGGATCGAGGCGATTCGCCATTCCGGCGATCCCCGCGTGCGGGACGTCACGATTCTGGTGCGACCGCATCCGCAGCGTCTGGAGGAGTGGGAGGGCGTAGCCGCCTCGCAGCTCGACCCGACCGGACGCACGGTGCTGTGGGGGTCCAACCCGGTGGATGCCGGCGGGCAGGCCGACTACTTCGACTCGATGTACCACGCCGCGGCCGTGGTGGGCCTGAACACGAGCGCGCTCGTGGAGTCGGCGATTGTGGACCGGCCCGTCTTCACGGTCCTGTTGCCCGAGTATCGCGACAATCAGGAAGGGACGCTCCACTTTCACCATCTGCTCCGCGTGGGCGACGGATTCCTGAACGCGTCGCGCGACCTCGACGAGCACGTAGCCCAACTGCGCGGCGTGTTCGACGGCCAGGGGCTGCGGTCCAACCGGCGCTTCGTGGAGCACTTCGTTCGCCCGCGGGGCGTCGGGGTTGCCGCCACGCCCGTGTTCGTCGAGGCGCTCGAAACGTTCACGGCGCAGCCGGCGCCGCGCCCACAGCCCACGCCTGCGTGGGTGTGGGGTCTGCGTCCCGTGGTGTACGCTCTGGTGCTTGCCGGTCGTGTGCCGATCCTCGAGCGCCTGTACTGGAACCCGGTCAAACGACGGGAGGTGGCCGAGAATGTCGAAGCGATCTGGCACAAGGACGAGCAGCGTCGCGCCAAGCGACGCGACAAGACGGCGCGCGTCGTCCGCAAGTTCGGCCAGCAGGTGGTCGTGCGCATGAAGACCGCAGCCAAGCACGCCCTCGGGACCGCGGGCCCGACGAGGCCGTCATGAGTGGGCCGGCAACTTCCGTCGGCGTGGCCTCGATCGGCTCGGGACGCTGCTTCGTGATGGGCGAAGTGGCGATGTCCCACGACGGCAGCCTGGGGCTGGCGCACCGGTTCATCGACGCCATCGCCGACGCCGGCGCCGACGCCGTGAAGTTCCAGACCCACATCGCGGCGGCGGAGAGCACGCTCGCCGAGCCCTTCCGGGTGAAGTTCAGCCAGCAGGACGCCTCCCGCTACGACTACTGGAAGCGGATGGAGTTCACCGCCGAGCAGTGGGACGGGCTGGCGGCGCATTGCCGGGACCGCGGCGTGCTGTTCGTCTCGTCGCCGTTTTCGCTGGAGGCGGTGGACCTGCTCGAGCGGATCGGTCAACCGCTCTGGAAGGTCGCGTCCGGCGAGGTCTCGAACACGCAGCTCCTCGACCGCATCCTGGAGACCGGCGCGCCGGTGGTGCTGTCGTCGGGCCTCAGCCCGATCGAGGAAACGGACTGGGCGGTGGCGCGCGTGAAGGCGGCCGACGCGCCTGTGGGCGTCCTGCAATGCACCAGCGCATACCCGTGCCCGCCTGAACGCGTGGGCCTCAATCTGGTGTCCGAGTACCGGCGGCGGTACGACTGCTGGGTGGGGCTGTCGGACCACTCGGCCACCATCTACCCAGGCCTGGCCGGCGTGGCGCTGGGGATGGACATCCTGGAGTTGCACGTGGCGCTGTCGCGCGACATGTTCGGGCCGGACGTCGTGGCCTCGGTCACCCCCGCGGAGCTTCGCCAATTGGTGGACGGCATCCGCTTCATCGAGCAAATGCGCGCGAACCCGGTCGATAAGGACGCGTCGGCGCGCGAGACGGAGCCGCTGCGCCGCTTATTCACTCGGAGCGTCGTGGCGCGCGGGCCACTGCCCGCGGGCACGGTGCTCGAAGTCGGCCACCTGATCCTGAAGAAGCCGGGGACCGGCTTGCCGCCGACGATGTTGGCCGAGCTCGTGGGCAAGCGCCTGGCGAGGCCCGTCGTGGCCGATCAGCTCCTGAGCGCGGACGACATCGAGGGACTCTCGTGAGGCGGAAGATCTGTGTCGTTGTGACGGCGCGACCCAGCTACTCGCGCATCCGCACGGCCCTGACCGCCATCCAGGCGCATCCCGATTTGGAGCTGCAGCTCGTCGTGGCGGCCTCCGCGCTCCTCGATCGCTACGGAAACGCCATCCAGGCCATCGAGCGCGACGGCTTTCCCATTGCGGCCCGCGTGTACATGGTGGTCGAGGGCGAGAACCTGGTGACCTCGGCGAAGTCCACCGGGCTGGGCCTCGTGGAACTGGCCACGGTCTTCGACAACCTGTCGCCCGACGCGGTGGTAACCATCGCGGACCGGTACGAGACGTTGGCCAACGCCGTGGCGGCCTCCTACATGAACATCCCGGTGGTGCACGTCCAGGGTGGCGAGGTGACCGGCTCCATCGACGAGAAGGTGCGCCACGCCGTCACCAAGCTGTCGAACCTGCATCTCGTGTCCACGCAGTTGGCCGCCGCGCGGGTGATCCGGCTGGGCGAGGAGCCGGCCAGCGTGATCGTGACCGGGTGCCCGTCCATCGACATCGCCGCCGAAGTGGCGGCCCAACCGGCGCTCGGGTTCGACCCCTTCGAGAAGTACGGCGGCGTGGGACCCAAGGCCGACCTCTCCAAGGGGTACCTCGTGGTCATGCAGCACCCGGTGACCACGGAGTACGAAGCGGCACGCCAGCAGGTGGACGAAACGCTGTACGCCGTGAAGGACCTGGGGTTGCCCGTGCTGTGGTTCTGGCCGAACGTGGACGCGGGGTCGGACGGCACGTCGAAGGGCATCCGCGTGTTCCGCGAGCGCGAGAACCCGGAGAACCTTCACCTGTTCCGCAACATGTTCCCGGAGGATTTCCTGCGCCTCCTCGCCAACAGCACCGCGATCGTGGGCAACTCCAGCGTGGCCATCCGGGAATGCTCGTTCCTCGGTGTGCCCGCGGTGAACGTCGGCTCGCGGCAGCAGGGGCGGGAGCGCGGTGCGAATGTGATCGACGTGGACCACGACCGGCTGGCCATTGCCGGCGCCGTGCGCGAGCACATCCGTCGGGGTCGGGCGCCGGCGGACCACCTGTACGGCGACGGCCGCGCCGGCGCGCGCATCGCTGATTGCCTGGCGACGGCCCCGTTGACCGTCGAGAAGCGGCTGACGTACTGATGCAGACCACGATTCCTCCTGACCGGAAGGCGCGCATTGCCAAGCTGGGCTACGACTACGCCGCGCAGCCGCACGAGCGGCTGACCGCGTGCAACCTGTGCGGCGGCTCGCTATTGGTCACGGTGACGCACCGCGACCGCTACGGCTATCCGGCACAGGCCAGCGCGTGCGCCGGTTGCGGCCTGGTGTTCCTGAACCCCCGAATGACCGCCCAGGCCTACGGGCGCTTCTACGACGGCATCTACCGGCCGCTCGTCTCCGCATTCCATGGGCGCCTCATCGACGCGCAGACGATCCAGGCCGAGCAGCAGGAGTACGCGGTGGACCGCGCCGCCATGGTGCGGCCGTTCTTCGCCGGCGTGGGCCTGGAGACGATGCTCGACATCGGCGGCTCCACGGGCGTCGTGGCCGGTCACTTCGCCAAGGAGTTCGGCCTGCGCGGCACCCTCATCGACCCGGCCCCGCTCGAAGTCGAACACGCGCGGGCGCTGGGGCTCGAGACCATCACCGGCCTGGTCGAGGAGCATGACTTCAAGGGGCAGCGCTACGACGTGGTGCTGATCTGCCAGACGATCGATCACCTGCTGGACGTCGGCGGCACGCTCCGGCGCGTGCGGGATCTGCTGACCGACCGCGGGTTCCTGTTCGTGGACATCGTGGACTTTCGCGCGGCCTTCCTGCGCAACTGGTCGGTGGAGGACGCGACCAAGATCGACCACCCGTACTACCTGACGCAAGAGACCGTGCAGGCCTACCTGCGTCGTGCCGGGCTGGCCGTGGTAGCCGTGGACTACGCTGGCGACCACCTGCACGTCAGCTATTTGTGCCGGCCGGCGGCGCCCGAGCCGAAGGCAACGCCGGATCCCGCCGGCGTGACGGCCTTCCTGGCCGAAGTGCGATACGTGCAAAACGCGCCTAAGGCCAGCGAGGCTTCGCCTCGGACCAAAGATGCGGCTCCGCCTCGCTAGCGCAGTATCTTTTTGCCCCGCTTCGCGGGGCGGAGAAAACTTGACTCATCTAGTTCAAATTCTCGCTCGCAAGTTTTCTACGAAGTGACCGCAGCACTTGAACTGGTCCTCGCCATCGTGCCCGCCCGCGGCGGGTCCAAGGGCGTGCCCGGGAAGAACGTCCGGCCGCTGGCGGGGCGGACGCTCCTGGACTACACCGCACAAGCGGCCCGCGAGTCGGGCGTCGTGGACCGCCTGGTGCTGAGCACCGATGCGGAGGACGTGGCCGAGGCCGGCCGCCGAGCGGGTCTGGAGGTGCCGTTCCTGCGGCCGGCGGAACTGGCACGGGACGACACGCCGATGCTGCCGGTGTTGCTGCATGTGCTCGACGCGCTGGCGCAGGAGGGCTGGGCGCCCACCTTCGTGGTGCTCCTTCAACCCACGTCGCCGCTGCGTCGCGCGGAACACGTGCGGCGCGCGCTGACCCAGCTGAGAGACAGCGGCGCCGATTCCGTGGTGACCGTTGTCGAGGTGCCGAAGCACTTCTCGCCCGACTACGTGATGCGCATCCAGAACGGGGCGCTCCGGCCCTTCCTGGCCGAGGGCGCGGCCGTCACGCGCCGCCAGGACGCGCGGCCCGCCTACTCGCGGGACGGCACGGTGTACGCGTTTCGCCGCGACACCCTGCAGCGCCACAACAGCATTTATGGTCCTGACTGCCGGCCCCTGGTCATCGATGCCGAGGAGTCACTCTCCATCGACACCCCGCGCGACTGGGCCGAGGCGGAGCGCCTTCTTGGCACGCGGAGCCCCCGGTGACGGCACTTCGCAAGCTGGTGCCCCGAGCCGTGCGCCACGGCATCAGCGCGCAAGTGGCCCGCGTGCAAGGCGGGCGGCTCGAGCGCGACTTGCATGCCGTCGTGTCGGTTGGCGGCACGATCGTGGCCGGGCCGTGGCTCGGAGAGGTGGGCTTCGAGTTGCTGTACTGGGTGCCGTTCCTCCGCTGGTTCGCGCGCCGGTTCGAGCTGGCCCCGGAGCGGCTGCTGGTGGTATCCAGGGGCGGGACCGCGTCCTGGTATCGGCCGTTCGCGGGCGGCTACCGGGAGATCTTCGACTCGGTGTCGCCGGAAGAGTTCCGCCGGCTACACGACGAGCGCGTGGCGTCCAACGGGGAGCAGAAGCAGACCCAGGTGCTGACGTTCGAGCGGCTGCTCCTCCGGCGCCTGGCCGCCGACGTCGAGGACCGGTCGATGCTCCACCCGTCCAGCATGTACCGGCTGTTCAGCCCGTTCTGGTGGGGGCACGTGGGCCCGGACTGGGTGCATGCGCGCGCCGACTACGCACGCCTGGCGCCCGCGTCGGTGTCGGCCCCGATGCCCGCGGCGCCCTACACGGCGGTGAAGTTCTACTTCAACGAGTGCTTTCCCGCGACCGAGGAGAACCGCGCGTTCGCGCGGCGGATGGTGGAGGAAGCCGCGGCCCGGGGTCCGGTGGTGTCGCTGGCCACGGGGCTCCGCCTCGACGACCACGACGGCGACGACATGAAGGCGCTGGGCGTCGAGACGATGCCGCAGGACGTGCCGCCGCAGCAGAACCTGGCCGTGCAAGCCGCGCTGGTCGCGGGCGCCAGCGCGTTTGTCGGCACCTACGGAGGTTTTTCCTACATGGCCCCGTTTCTGGGCGTCCCCGCAACGGCGTACTACTCGAACGAGGCGGGGTATTCGCCGCGGCACCTCGAGATGGCGCGATCGGCGCTGGCGTCGATTGGCGGGCCGGATCTGTCGGCGTTGAGAACCCATACATGAGCATTCGACACGTTCTGGTCACGGGCGGCGCGGGCTACATCGGGTCGCACCTGGTGGACGCCCTTGTGGCACGCGAATACCGCGTCACCGTCCTCGACAACCTCGAGCCGCAGGTGCATCGGTCGGGCACCTGGCCGTCGTACGCCAACGTCGAGGCCGAGTACGTGCGTGGCGACGTGCGCGACCGCGCGGTCTTCGAGGCCCTGGTCCTGGCGGCCGACGCCGTGGTCCACTTCGGCGCCGCCGTCAGCGTGGGCCAGAGCATGTACCAGGTGGACCGCTACGTGGACGTGAACACGCGCGGCACGGCGCTGCTCCTGGACATCCTGGTGAACAGCAAGCACCACGTGGAAAAGGTGCTCGTCGCGTCCTCGATCGGCGTCTACGGCGAAGGCGCCTATCACTGCGCCACCCATGGCCCCGTCGCGCCCACCATCCGGTCTGCCGAGCAGCTATCGGCGCGCGACTGGGAGCAGCGCTGCCCCGTGTGCCGCCAGCACGTCGTCTCGGTGCCCACGCCCGAGGACAAAGCGCTTTACCGCGACAACATCTACTCGATGACGAAGTATCACCAGGAAGAGATGGTGCTTCTCATCGGCAAGACCTACAGCATCCCGTCGGTGGCGCCGCGCTTCTTCAACGTGTATGGTCCGCGGCAAAGCCTGAGCAACCCCTACGCGGGCGTCGCGGCCATCTGGCTGAGCCGGCTTCTCAACGGCAAGCAGCCCGTCGTGTTCGAGGACGGCGGCCAGCTTCGGGACTTCGTGTCGATTCACGACGTCGTGGACTGCCTGGTGCTGATGCTCGAGACGTCGGGCGCCGACTACCTGCCCGTCAACGTCGGTTCGGGCGAAACGGTCACCATCCTCGACATTGCCCGGAAGCTGAACGGCATCCTGGGCACATCCATCGAGCCGTCGATCACGCAGCAAGGCCGGCTCTTCGACATCCGCCACAACACCGCCGACATCTCGCGCGCGAAGTCGCTCCTCGGCTTCGCGCCGAAGGTGTCGTTGGATCAGGGGTTCGCGGAGCTGGTGGAATGGGCGAAGACGACCCCGGACGTCGCTACCGACTTCTTCGATCGGGCGCTCGACGAGCTGAAGCAGAAGGGGCTACTGGCATGAAGAAGGGCTTCGGGCTCCGGGCTCCGGGCTCCTGGAGAAGCCATTCGTGATCCTCTCGTTCGAAGAGTTGGCCGCGTATCGCGGCCAGGTGGCGATGGTCGATGGGGCGTTCGACCCGCTGCATCACGGGCACATCGAGTACTTCAAGGCGGCGCGCGATCTGGGCGTGCCGCTGTTGTGCAACGTCGCGTCCGACCGCTACGTCCGCACCAAGCATCGGCCGCTCTTGACCGAGACGCAACGCGCGGCGGTCATCGACGCGATCCGTTACGTCGACTACGTACACATCTACCAGATCGATACCGAGACCGTCCTGCGGCAGCTGCGTCCCAAGTACTACGTGAAGGGTGCCGACTGGCGCACACGCGGCCTGCCGCCCGAGCAGCACGCCATCTGCCGCGAGCACGACATCGGGATCGTCTACCTCGACACCATGCTGGATTCCTCCAGTCGCCTGCTCAAGGACTACTGCGCACACCAGGACCTACGATGACCATCACCGAGTTCGAAGCCGCCGTCTTCGCACAGAAGCCCACGGGGCAGCAGCACTACGACGAGAACTACTGGCTGGGCGAATGGCGCGCCGGCGACAACAACTACTCGCTGGAGACGCGCCGCCGCATCGAGGCGAAGAACCCGCAGCTGATCAAGGACGTCTTCCAGCCCAAGCGGGTGATCGACCTGGGCTGCGGCCCCGGCGCGCTGATGCACCTGCTGCAGGAGATAGGCGTCGAGGCTGACGGCATCGACTACAACGAGATGAGCCTGAAACTGGCGACGCCGGAGGTCAGGGATCGCATCGCGATCGGCGACGCCGCGGACGCGTCCATCAAGGCCGCTGGCTCCTACGACCTCGTCATCTGCCGCGAGGTGCTGGAGCACTTGACCGTGCTCGAGGTGAAGCGGGCGGTCGCCAACATGGCACGCCTCACCTCGAAGTTCATCTACGTCACGACGCGGTTTCATCCGGATCCGCCGACGCTCCTCGACTTCAACACCAGCGACGATCTGGACCCGTCCCACATCACGCTCCTCAACAAGGACATGCTGCGCCTGATGTTCGTGCTGGAGGGGTGCAAGTCGAGGCCGGACCTCGAAGACCGGATGGACTGGGGCAAGAAGGGCCGCGTGCTCGTGTTGGAGAAGGTGTCGTAGCAAATGGAAGCTGGTGGTTAGTAGTTGGTAGTTGGTAGTTGAGAGGACGTAAGGCAAATGAGCGTCGCTGACGCCGCGCGGAATCTGGGCCTTCGGGCCGGCCGCCGCCTGCAAGGCGTCCACAAGCCGCTCGTGCGCCTGATGCGGCGGCGTGCGCGAGCCGCCGAACAACGCGGCTTCGTGGAGCGGGTAGCGGAGGTCGAGCAGGAGATTGCGCACGTGGCTCAGGCGGGCGGACCAATCCTGGTTGGGCCGTGGCTGGCCGAGGTCGGCTACGAGGTTCTGTACTGGATCCCGTTCCTCCGTTGGTTTCAGGACACGTACGGCATTGCCCCGGAGCGGCTCGTGGTCGTGTCGCGCGGGGGGCTCGAAGCGGCCTACGAGGGACTGGCCGGCGCTTACGTGGATCTGTTCGATCTGATGACGCCCGCCGAGCTGGCGGTGCGCAACGCGGGTCGGAGGGCGTCGGAGGAGGGCGGCGGGCAGAAACAGTCGTCTGCCGGTCCGCTGGACCAGGACATCGTGGCCCTGGCGTCGTCCCGGCTGGGCCTGAGCGTTGGGGCCGTGTGCCATCCCTCGCTCCTCTTTCGCTTGTTCCGCGAGGTGTGGCACGGCAACCTGCCGACTGACGTGCTGACGACCCACACGCGCTACCGGGTTTCCACCCGGTCGTGGCCGGCACCGCTGTCGGCGCTGCCCGACAACTACTTCGCCGTGAAGATCTACGCGGGGCCGGCGCTGTCGACCTCCGACCAGACGCGCGCGGTGGTCCGCGCCGTGGTCGAGGCCGCGGCGCGCGTGGCGCCGGTCGTGGTACTCGACACCGACTTCGGGATCGACGAGCACCGGGATTTCGACCTGCGCGGGCTGCCCGGCGTAACGAGCCTGGGCTCGCGACTGGAACCCCGTACGAACCTGGGCGTGCAGATGGCCCTCATCGCTCGCTCGCGTGGGTTTCTCGGGACGTGCGGCGGCCTGGCGTGGCTGGCGCCCCTGCTCGGCGTGCCGACCGTCGCGCTGTACGACTCGGACCGACTACTCGGCCCCCACCTCGCCACCATGCACCACGCCCGGCTGGCGACGGGCGCCGCGGCGTTCTCGCCCGTGGACCTCGCCGGCCTGGCCCGTATCGGTATCATCGACGTCGCGAACCTCGCGGGCGGAGGCTCGCTAGAATCGAAGGACCTGGCCGATGGACCACGTGTCTAACACTGGAGCGTTGGAGTGATTCCCCTCGTCGATCTGCAGTCCCAGTACCGTGCGCTCAAGCCCCAGATCGACGCGGCGGTGCTGGACGTCTTCGCCAGCGCCCAGTTCATCCTGGGCCCTGCCGTCAGCGGCTTCGAGAAGCAGTTCGCGGCCTTCTGCCACACGTCCGAGGCCATCGGCACGAGTAGCGGCACGAGCGCCCTGCACCTGGCGCTCCTGGCCGCGGGCGTGAGGCCCGGCGACGAGGTGATCACGGTGCCGTTCACCTTCGTGGCAACCGCGGCGGCCATCGAGTATGCGGGGGCGCGGCCCGTCTTCGTGGACGTCGAGCCCGATTATTGGACGATGGATCCGGCCAAGATCGAGGCCGCCATCACGCCGCGCACCAAGGCGATCCTGCCGGTGCATCTGTATGGACAGCCGGCCGACATGGATCCCATCCTGGAGATTGGCAAGGCGCGCGGCATTCCGGTGATCGAGGACGCCTGCCAGGCGCATGGGTCCGACTACAAGGGACGGCGGTGCGGGTCGATGGGCCTGCTGGCCTGCTTCAGCTTCTATCCCGGCAAGAATCTGGGCGCCTACGGCGAAGGCGGGGCCGTGACGACGAACGACCCGGCGCTGGCCGCCAGGGTACGTTCGTTGCGCGCGTGGGGTGAGGAAGTGCGGTACGAGCACAAGCATCGTGGCTTCAACTACCGCATGGACGGCGTGCAAGGCGCCGTGCTGGGCGTCAAGCTCGGTTACCTGGACGAGTGGACGCGCGCCCGGCGGGACCGCGCGGCGTGGTACCTGCAACACCTGGCTGACGCTGGCGTGGGGCTGCCCGTCGAACGCGCGTCCTGCCGGCATGTCTATCACCAGTTCGTCGTGCGCGTGCCGCATCGGGACGCCGTTCGGGCCGGCCTGACGGCCGCGGGCGTGCAGACCGGCGTGCACTATCCGATTCCCATCCACCTGCAGCCGGCCTATCGGGACCTCGGCTACCAGCCGGGAGACTTCCCTGTGTGCGAAGGTGCGGCCGCCGACGTGCTGTCCATTCCCATCTACCCCGAACTGACCGAGGCGCAGGCGGCGCACGTAGCGTCGGGCCTCCGGGCGGCGGTGTCGGCCGGTGCCACCACCTAGACTCGGGGTGACGCCTCGCCCGCAGGCTCAGCTAGAACTAGAATTGGGGATCGCCCTTTCCACATGATCGATTGCATCGCCGGATACCATCTCAACCCGTGGACCTGCGGCATTGCCAAGTTCAATGCCATCCTCGCCAAGCACCTCGACGTCGAAGTGGTCGGCATCCGAGCCGTGGAGCTGGGGAACTACGATCGGCCGCTCCTGTCGGTCAAGATGTCGGAGTTCACCGACCGGGACGCCGCCGACCTGGATCTGTGGAGCTCGGCCCACCGGGGCCGGTTCGAGCTGTTTCTCCACGCCTTCGACCGCTCCGAGATGGAGCGCAGGATGGTGGCCGCCGCCGCGCGCGTGTACGTGGGCAACACCGAACTCTTTCGGGAGCTGTCGCCGCTGCGCCCCGACGTGCAGGAGTTGTTCTGCCCAGGGACGATCCTCAACCCGCAGCGTTTCATGCGCACCGACATCTCGGTGTTCACGTTCGGGATGGCGCACAAGATCCGGGTGCCGCTGTACCGGCGCCTGCACGAACTGCTGGAGGCCACCGGGAAGACCTATTCGGTGTACGTGTCGACGGCGCTCCACGAGAACACCAGCTTCGACGGTTCCTTCGTGGTGACCTTCGAGGAACTGCAGTCGGTCTTCGGCGGGCAGGTGTACTTCATGGGCTACCTGTCCGACACGGCCGTGTTCAACCACCTGCTCGACAACACGTATCTGGCCGCGTTCTTCGAGAAGGGGCTGCGGGCCAACAACACCACGGTGAATGCCGCGATGGAGTGCGGGTGCACGGTGATCACCAACCTGGACGAGCATTCGCCGGCTGGCTTGGCGCACATGCAGAACGTGGTCGACATCAATCGATGCGATCGGCTGCCGACGGTCGAGGAAAGCGAACGGATCGGGCGCGCGGCCCGGACAGTGGCCATGGGCCAGTACGGGTGGGACCACCTGGTCTCGCAGCTTCGCGCTGTGGTGCCCGCACCGTAATGTCGTAGAGGGGTGGCCTCGACGCCACCTGGGAGATCGAATTTGGCAGGCACACTGAAGATCGGCGCGCACGAGATCGGAGACGAGACGCGCTGCTATGTCATCGCCGAGATTGGGCACAATCACCAGGGCAGCCTGGAGAAGGCCCGCGAGCTGTTTCGCGAGGCCAAACTGGCCGGCGCCGACGCGGTCAAGCTGCAGAAGCGCGACAACCGCGGGTTGTACACGCAGGCGGCCTACGACAAGTCCTACGACAACGAGAACAGCTTCGGCCCCACCTACGGCGAGCACCGGGAGTTCCTGGAATTCGGCCTGGCCGAGTACAAAGACTTGCAGGCCTATGCGGCCGAGCTGGGCGTGGACTTCTTCGCCACGGCCTTCGACATCGCCAGCGCCGACTTCCTGGCATCGCTGGACGTGCCGGCCTTCAAGATTGCCTCGGGCGACCTGAAAAGCACGCCGCTGCTGACTTACGTGGCGCGCATGGGCAAGCCCATGGTGATCTCGACGGGCGGCGCCCTGCTGGAGGACGTGCAGCGCGCCTACGACACGATCATGCCCATCAACCCGCAGCTCGCCATCCTCCAGTGCACGGCCGGGTACCCGGCGGCGTTCGAGGAGCTGGATCTGCGGGTGATTGCTACCTACCGGCAGCGTTTTGCCGGCGCGGTGATCGGTTTTTCGAGTCACGACAACGGCATCGCGATGCCGGTGGCGGCCTACATGCTGGGGGCGCGGGTGGTCGAGAAGCACTTCACGTTGAACCGCGCGATGAAGGGCACCGACCACGCGTTCTCGCTGGAGCCCGTCGGCCTTCGCAAGATGGTGCGCGACCTGGAGCGCACGCACAAGGCGATGGGTGACGGCGTGAAGAAGGTGTACGACAGCGAACGCGCGCCGATCGTCAAGATGGGCAAGAGCCTGGTGGTGGCCCGTGACCTGCCGGCGGGCCATGTCCTGGTGGAGACCGACCTCGTGATGAAGTCGCCGGGCGGCGGCATCCCGCCGTACGACCTCCAGGCGGTTCTGGGCCGCGCCACGACACGCCCACTCCGCCACGACGAGTTCCTCTCGTACGACGCACTCAAGTCGTGAGCAATCGCTTTCAGCTGGACGGTCGCGTCGCCGTCGTCACCGGGGCGTGCGGCAAGCTCGGCCCGATTTGGGTCGCCGCCCTTGTCGAGGCCGGGGCGCGAGTGGCGGCGCTCGACCTGGCCGCCGCTCAGCCGTCTCCCGCCTTCGCCGACCTGGCCGCCCGCGCGGGCGATCGGGTGGTGCGGTTCGCGTGCGACATCACCGACCGCGTCGCCATTCAGGCCGCGGCCGACGCCGTGACGGCAGGCATGGGCGTGCCTTCCGTCCTCGTCAACAACGCCGGCATCGACCAGCCACCGGATAGCCCCGGCGGGCGCCACCAACTGCACGACCTGCCCATCGAGACGTTCCGTCGGATGGTCGAAGTGAACCTGCTGGGGACCTTCCAGGTCACGCAGGTATTCGGGGCGGTGATGGCCAGTCGCGGGGGCGGCAGCATCATCAACATCGGGTCGCTGTACGCGTCGGTGTCGCCCGACCCGCATTTCTACGACCACCTGGCCGGCAACGCGCCCTTCATCAAGTCTCCCGCCTACGGAGCATCCAAGGCCGGTGTCGTGAACCTGTCGAAGTTCTTCGCCACGCACTGGGCGAGCGCCGGCGTGCGCGTGAACACGCTGTCGCCGGGCGGTGTCCTGGCCGGGCAGGATCCGGACTTCAAGGCCAAGTACGGCGCGCGCGTGCCCATGCAGCGCATGGCCGAGGCAGAAGACCTGAAGGGGCCACTGATCTTTCTCGCGTCCAACGCATCGTCCTATGTGACGGGCCACGAATTGCGCGTCGAGGGAGGATTCACGGCGTGGTGACCTCCGACGACCTTCGCCGGATCCCTGCGGTCATTCCGAACTTCGTCGGCGGCGCCGACGTGCCGGCGGCCGACGGGCAGACGTTCGCGAAGGTGGATCCGGCCACGGGCCGGGAGACCTGCCGCGTGGCGCGGTCGAGCGCGGAGGACGTCCGCGCGGCCGTCGCGCAGGCCAAGCTGGCCCAGCCAGCGTGGGCCGACTTCACGCCGGTGCGGCGCGGCGACATCCTTCGGCAGATCGCGCTCCTGATGCGCGAACACCGGGCCGCCATCGCGGAACTGGTGGCGCTGGAAACAGGGAAGTCCCGCAAGGACGCCCTGGGAGAAACCGACGCGGCCATCGAGATGGGGTTCTTCGTGGCGGGCGAAGGCCGGAGGTCCTACGGCTACACCACGACGAGCGCGGTGCCCAACAAGACCGCGATGGTCGTCCGCCAGCCGCTTGGTGTCGCCGGCCTGATCATCGCCGCCAATACACCCATCGCCAACGTGGCCTGGAAGGCGTTTCCGGCGCTGCTCTGCGGCAATGCCGCCATCCTGAAGGCGTCCGAGGACACGCCGCTGTCAGCCTGGGCGTTCGGCCTCCTGGCCCGCGAGGCGGGCGTGCCCGCGGGCGTCTACGCGACCCTGCACGGGTTTGGGGAAGAGGCGGGCGCGCCGCTCGTGCAGCATCCCGACGTGGCCGTCGTCAGCTTCACCGGCTCCTGCGAGGTGGGGCGGTGGATCGCGGAGCACGCGGGTCGCCGGTTGGCCAAGACGTGCCTGGAGCTGGGCGGCAAGAACCCGCTCATCGTGTGCGACGACGCGGACTTGAAGAACGCGGTCACGTGGACGCTGGGCTCCGCTTTCAGCAACGCCGGGCAGCGATGTGCGGCCGGCAGCCGCATCATCGTGTTCGACGCCGTCTACGACCAGTTCAAGTCGATGCTCGTGGACGCCACGCGCGCGTTGAAGGTCGGCACGGCCGACACCGACGACTTCGGCCCCGTGATCAACCAGGAGCAGATGACGAACATGCTGGCCTCGGTGACGCGCGCGGCCGAGGCCGGGGCCACGATCCTGATCGGCGGCCACCAGCTGACGGGACCCGGCTACGACGGCGGGTTCTTCGTGGCGCCGACGCTCATCGAGAACGTCCGCCCCACCGATGAAATCTCCAGCAGCGAGCTCTTCGGGCCCATCACCTGCCTGTACCGCGTCGGGTCCTTCGACGAGGCCGTGGCCCTGGCCAACGACTCGCCCTTCGGGCTCACGGCGTCGGTTCACACCCAGAGCCTCCACCGCGCGATGACGTTCCTCAATCGCATCCAGGCCGGCGTGGCCGTGGTCAACGGCGGCACCTACGGCAGCGAACCCCACATGCCGTTTGGCGGCCTCCGTCAGTCGGGCAACGGGTGGCGCGAGGCGGGCACCGAGGCCCTCGACGTCTACTCGGACGCGAAGACCATCTACATCAACCACAACCCAGACCGGACCTGACCCGAGCTCGCCGCCACGCGGACGCGCACGGCGCCAGGGGTACGCGCATTCCGCGCGCCTTCAACTGGTGCTCGTACGCCAATGTCTTGCTCGTCACCCAGGATGCGCGTTGCACCCGCGAGACGATCGCGCCCATATACACCACACTCCGTGGCACGTTGGCCCTACGAGAGCCGGCGAGAATCACGGTGCGGATAGAATGCTCTCGGAACGTGAATGAGACGAGTGACCGAGTCACACCCGATTTCCCTGGACGAGATCCGCACGCTCGCCGCGGGACGATTCGGCGACATGATCAAGGGCGTCGTCGATCTCGGACGCGGCATCTTGCTGCTCGATGCAGACCTGCATGCCGATCAGGAGGCCAGCCTGCTGGGTGACGGGTCGAAGCAAGCCGATCTCTGGGGGATCAATCTCTACCCTGACGTGGCGGGCGAGGACTGGCTCGAATTCGACTCGATGATCAATCTTCGACCGTCTTTCGGCAATTGGTCGCGCGGCGTCGACCACCCGGACACCCGGGCGGCCATCGCCGCCCTCATGGCCCGTGTGGTCCGTCGATGACCGAGTGGCAACATCGTGACGTCGCCCGCGGTCGCTGGCACGGCCTGTCGCTCGCCGAGCAATTCGGCAATGTTGGAAGCGAGATCGGCCGCGCGATCCGTTGGTCGACGAAGAATCCTGAGACCGCCCAGGCCGCGCTGTACCGAGGGCTCGAGTTGTTCGACTTGATGCTGGATGACCCGCGGCATCGGCAGTCAGTGGCGCGCCTTCGCGAAATCGCACGTGCGCGCGAAGTGGTGGTCGATTTTCTTGCCGGGTCCAACGAGTATGGCTCAACCGGCGCGTCTCTCCAGAAGTACTTCGACCAATTCGCGCTGGCCGCGCGGCGGGCTCACGTCACCGGCTGCTGAAGCCGCAGGGTTTGCGGTGTACGATGTAGGGCGGTTTGGCACCCTACGGGGCTCGCCGGGCCCATTACACCGTGACACCAGCAGGCTCCCCCCGCGCAGTGGCGTTCATTCCAGCCCGCCACGGGTCCAAGCGCGTACCCGGCAAGAACACGCGGCTTCTGGCAGGGCACCCGACGTTGGCGTACACGATCGCCCCAGCCCTGGCCAGCGGCGTGTTCGCGGCCGTCATTGTCTCCACCGATTCCGAGGACACCGCCGCGGTGGCCCGGCACTATGGCGCCGAGGTGCCATTCTTGCGGCCGGCAGCCTACGCCGGGGACACCTCGCCCGACATCGAGTGGCTGGACCATACCCTGCGGGAGCTGGCGCGCCAGGGCCGCACGTGGGACGCCTTCAGCCTGCTGCGCCCGACCAGTCCGTTTCGTTCAGCGGCCACCATCCGGCGGGCCTGGGACCAGTTCGTGGGCGCCGAGGGCGCGGATTCGCTGCGAGCTGTCGAGAAATGTGCGCAGCACCCGGGCAAGATGTGGGTGGTACAGGGAGATCGCATGGTGCCGTTGCTGCCGCCGGGGGCCCGCGGAGCGCTCGGCGACGTGGGACCTGCCTCTCAGCCCTGGCACAGCACGCCGTACCAGGCCCTTCCGCCGGTCTACGTGCAGAACGCGTCTCTCGAGATGGCGTGGACGCGTGTGGTGCTGGAGGGTGGCTCAATCGCCGGGGACGTGCTGGTGCCGTTTTTCACCGACGGGTACGAAGGCTTCGACATCAACGACCCCACCGATTGGATGGTGGCGGAACGACTGCTGGCAGATGGCACGGCCCGATTGCCGGACGTAGCGGCGCTGCCGTATCGTGCGTAGTCGAGTGCTGATTCGGGATACGAAACGATGGGTGACCTACAAACCGACCAGGGCGAAAGCCTCGAGCTGCAATACGTGCCCGTGTCCGAGTTCGAGCGGGTGCGGGCAGCCGCGGGCTCGCCCGTGGCCCGCGCGCGTGCGTTCGCGGCGCTGGCGCGCATCAACGCCTTGTCCATGATTGCCGGCGCGTGGTCCGGCCACATCGGCACCAGCTTCAGCTCGCTCGAGGTGATGAGTTGGCTCTTCCTCAACGAGCTGCGCGACCTGGACCAGGGGCCCGAGGCGTGCGACATCTTCTTCTCGTCGAAAGGGCACGACGCGCCCGCGCTGTACTCGGTGCTGATCGGCATGGGCCTGCTGCCCCCGTCTCTCGTGCATCGTCTCCGGCGCATCGACGGGCTGCCCGGCCACCCGCACATCGAGACTCCCTATATCCAGGCCAACACCGGATCTCTGGGGATGGGCATTTCGAAGGCCAAGGGGATGGCCCTGGCCAACCGCCTGGCCGGGCGTCCGCGTCGCATCTTCGTGCTGACCGGCGACGGCGAGCTGCAGGAGGGGCAGTTGTGGGAGTCGCTGGGTTCGGCGGCGCTCCGCGGGCTGGGCGAGATCGTGGTGATCGTGGACCACAACAAGATTCAGTCCGACACGTGGGTGGCCCGCGTCAGCGACCTCGGCGATCTCGAGGCGAAGTTCGCCGCCTTCGGCTGGCACGTCAGCCGGTGTGATGGCCATGACCTTGCGGCCTTCGAGCGCGTGATGCGGTCGCTGGATGCGGTGACCGATCGTCCGAAGGTGATCATCGCCGACACCGTGAAGGGCCGCGGCGTGGACTTCATGGAAGGCCCGTCGATGAAGGACGGCGACCTCTACGGCTACCACTCCGGCGCGCCCAGCGAGCCCAGCTACGTAGCCGGCCTGGCGCAGTTGTCGGCCCAGGCGGCCGCCGCCTTCAGCGAGCTGGCGTTGGGCGCCGTCCGCACCGAGGTCGTCGTGCGCAACCCGCGGCGCGAGCCGCGCCAGACCGACAACTTGGTGGGTGCCTACGAGCGCACGCTCGTGGAACAGGGCCGCCGCCGTCCGAACCTGATGGTCCTGGACGCGGACCTGATCAAGGACTGCGGCTTGGTGTCCTTCTCGAAGGCGTTTCCCGACCGCTTCGTGGAGTGTGGAATCGCCGAGCAGGACATGGTATCGATGGCGGGCGGCATGGCGCGTCGGGGCGTGTTGCCGGTGGTGCACTCGTTCGCCTGCTTCCTGGCGGCGCGGCCCAACGAACAGATCTACAACCAGGGCAGCGAGCACTCCAAGGTGGTCTACGTGGCCTCGCTGGCGGGGCTGCTGCCCGGCGGGCCTGGCCACTCGCACCAGTCGGTGCGCGACATCTCCGCGGTGTCGGCCGTGCCGCATCTGCTGATGGCCGAGCCGACCACGGAGGCCGAGGTGGCCCCGCTGGTCGAGCACCTCCTGGACGCCAGCGAGAGCGCATACCTGCGCCTGGTGTCGGTGAAGTGGCCGATGCCGTTCGCCTACCCGGCGTCACACACGATTCAGGTCGGCCGCGGCTGGATCGCGCGCGAGGGCGAGGACGTCCTGCTCATCGGCGCCGGGCCGTGGCTGATGGCCAACGCGTATCAGGCCGCCGTCGAATTGGAAGCGCGCACGGGTTTGCGCGCACGACTGGCGGTCCTGCCGTGGTTGAACCGGGTGAATCCCGCGTGGCTGGCCGACGTCGTCGGCCACCGTCGTGCCGTGGTGACGCTGGACAACCACTACGTGCACGGCGGACAGGGCGAGATGGTGGCCGCTGCCGTGGCCGAGCTGGCGCTGGACCCGGTGGTGCGCGTGACGCGGATCGGCGTGGACGCGTTGCCCGCGTGCGGCACCAACGACGAGGTGCTGGCGCATCACGGCCTGGACGTCGACGGGCTGGTCTCCCGCCTGGAGGCGGCGTGCGCGCCGCTCCTGTCCAAGCGCGCCGCGGAAGGCACCGTCCGACGATGACCGTTCTCTTCTGGGATATCGACGGAACGCTCCTGACGACCGCCAAGGGCGGCGTGTTCGCGTGGGACGACGCGGTCAAGGAAATCACGGGCCGCGATTTCCAGCTGGTCTCGATGCGCATCTCGGGCATGACGGACTACCAGATCGCCGTGCGCACGCTGGAGTCGCTGGGGATCACGGGTGACGGCGAGATCGTGGAGCGTCTGGTGCGCCGGTACGAAGAGCTGCTGCCCTCCAGCCTCCCGCGCAAGGCCGGGTACGTGCTGCCGAACGTGAAAGCGATTCTCGAGGGACTGAAAGGGCGCACCGACGTGCGGTCCTACCTCCTGACCGGCAACACCCGCGGCGGCGCGCACGCCAAGCTGACGCACTACGAGCTGTGGTCGTACTTTCCCGATGGTGCGTTTGCCCAGGACCCCAGCGACCGGGCGACGATTGCGGCACGCGCGCTGGAGTTGGCGCGTCGTGAAGGGCCGGTCACGCCGGCGGACGCCTTCGTGATCGGCGACACGCCGCACGACATCCACTGCGCCAACGCGATCGGCGTACGCACGATCGCCGTGGCCACGGGCGGGTACGAGATGGACGAGCTGCGGGCGCACGATCCGTGGCAGCTCTTCAAGGAGCTGCCAGCACCGGACGACTTCGTGCGCCTCGTCGAGTCGGCGCCGCGCGCGTCGGCCGAGCCGACATCGGCATGAAACACGGCATTCGCCGAGTGCCCGCGCTGTGGCGCGCCACTCGGTTGGCACGCCGGTGGTATCACGCGCGTCGGGCGGCCTATCCCGACTGGCGCGAAGTGCTCCAGCGGGATTCGGGCACGTGGGAGTCCGCACAACGGGCCGCCCAGGGTGGGCCGCGCGTGCTGATGGCCAGCTCGATCGGGTCCTATGCCCACGCCGTGACGCTCGAGAGCGCGCTGGCGGCGGCGCTGACCTTCCGCGGCGCCGAGGTGCACGCGCTGCTCTGCGACTCGGCCTTGACGGCGTGCGCCGAATGCGAGGCATCGCTCTATCCGAATCTGGACCGGTTCGTGGCCTCGGGGCCGGCACCGGACCTGTGCCGTGACTGCCGCTGGCCGGCCGAGCGTGTCTACGCGCAGCTGGGCATACGCGTGCACCGCTACAGCGAGTGGCTGAGGCCGGAGGATCGCGAGGAAGCGCGCACGGTGGCGGCGCAAACGCCGCTGGAGGAGATTCCGTCCTACAGTTGCGATGGCCTGGCCATTGGCGAGCACGCCCACGCCGGGGCCTTGCGCTTCTTCGCCACCGGTTCCCTTGAAGCCGAGCCCAAAGGCGAGGCCGTGCTGCGCCGGTACCTCGAGTCCGCGCTCCTGACCGCGGCGGTCACGCGCCGATTGTGCCGCGAGGTCGGTTTCACCTCGGCCGTCTTCACCCACGGCATCTACGTCCCCTGGGGCCTCGTGGGCGAAGCCGCACGGCGCGAAGGGGTGCGCGTGTCCACGTGGAACGTCGCCTACCGGAAGCGGCGCTTCATCTTCAGCCACGACGACACGTACCACCACACGCTCATGAGCGAACCCCGTGAGCACTGGGAGAACCTGGAGCTGACGCCGGCGCAGGAGCGCGAGCTGATGCAGTACCTGGCCAGCCGGCGCGAGGGCCTCTTCGACTGGATCGTGTTTCACCGCCCGCGGCGTGACGACCCCAAGCTGCTGGCGAAGGCGCTGGGGCTGGACCCGGCCAGGCCCGCCGTCGGGCTCCTGACCAATGTGTCCTGGGACGCCCAGCTGCACTATCCCGCCAACGCGTTTCCCAACATGCTGGAGTGGCTGGTCTGTACCTGCGAGTACTTCGCGCGCCGGCCGGATCTCCAGCTCCTCATTCGCGTGCACCCGGCCGAGATCAGCGGGTTCCCGCCGTCGCGGCAGCCGATTCTGGACGAGTTGACCAAGCGGATTCCTCGCCTTTCGCCCAATATTCACGTGGTGGGGCCCGAGAACACCATGAGCACGTACGCGTTGATGTCGCTCTGCAACGCGGCCATCATCTACGGCACCAAGATGGGCGTGGAACTGACAAGCGTGGGCCAGCCGGTGGTGGTGGCGGGGGAAGCCTGGATCCGCAACAAGGGGCTGACCTTCGACGCCAGCTCGCGGGAGGAGTACCTGGCGATCCTGGATCGGTTGCCCCTCCCGCACGGCCTCGACGGGGACCAGCTGGCTCGAGCCCGCCGCTACGCGTACCATTTCTTCTTCAACCGCATGATCCCGTTGCCCTTCATCGAGCCGAAGGCGGGCTACCCGATCTACCGATTGAAGCTGGACCAGCTCCAGCAGCTGCAGCCGGGACAATCAGCAGGCCTGGATACCTTGTGTGACGGCGTGCTGAAGGCTCGACCGTTCGTGTTGGTCGATCCGGCCACACCCCCACCAGGAGCCACGGCGGCACCATGAACCAGGCGCTCGCGGCGCTCGAGCGACACGGTGTAGAGCTGCTGGCAGCGTTCTTCGTGTCGCTCGTGGCCTCGGCGGTGTTCGGGGGCCTGATGCGTCGCGTCGCCACCTCGATTGGGGCGGTGGTGCCGCCTCGCCCAGACCGCTGGCACAACTCGCCGACACCCACCATGGGCGGCGTGGCCATCGCCGCCGCGACGGTGCTGGGCGTCGGGCTCACCGTGTGGCGTGTGGACGCCGTCGGGTTCAGCAGCGCCTGGGTGCCCGTCCTGTCGTCTGCCCTGGCCATGTTCGCGGTCGGCGTGATGGACGACCGGTTGCAGCTGTCGCCGCTGGCCAAGCTGGTTGCGTCTCTCGCCATCGGTGCCTTCCTGGTGTTCGAGATGTCCACGGTGCAGGCGGCGGGGTCCATATCGCTGGCCTGGACGCTCCTGGCCACGGTGTGGTTCGCCGGCGTGTGCCATGCGATGAACCTTCTGGACAACATGGATGGGCTGGCCGCCGGCGTGTCGCTCCTGGCGACGCTCTTCCTGGCCTTTCTGCTCGAGCGGACGCTCGGGCCTGGCCTGGTGCTCGTGCTGGTGGCGCTAGCCGGGTCCCTCGTGGGGTTTCTCTACTGGAATCGGCCGCCGGCGCGCCTCTTCATGGGGGATTCGGGCAGCCTCTTCATCGGCGCCGTTCTGGCCTCGGCCTCGCTGGTCCCCGTGCTGCATACGGGCATTGCCTTCGTGAGCCCCGCGGTGCTGGTGGTGTTCATCCTCATCGTGCCGCTCTTCGACACGGCGTTCGTGCTGGTGCTCCGGCGCCTGGCCGGACGGCAGGCGTCGAAGGGCGGCACCGATCACGTGTCGCACCGGCTGGCCTCCCTCGGCTTCTCGGAGCGCAGCGCCGTCCGGATCCTTTACGCGCTGGGGCTCATCGGCGGCGCGACGGCGTGGGTGCTGACCACGGGGCCAGGCGTCGAGCCCATGGCGCTGGTGGCCGTGTTCGCGGTGCTGCTGACGCTCTTCGGGATCTTCCTGGCGCGGGTGCCCGCCTACAACGCCCAGGACTTCGTCGCGCTCCAGAAGTCGTCGTTCGCGCCGTTCTTGAAGGACTTGACGTTCCGGTGGCACGCGGCCGAGGTGCTGCTGGACCTGGTGCTCATCACGATCTGCTACTACGCGGCGTACCGGATTCGCTTCGAGGGTCAGGATTTCGACGACTGGGCGCCCTACTTCGCCGCGTCCCTGCCCGTCGTCCTGGGCTGCCGATTGCCGGCGCTGTACGCCTCGGGTCTCTATCAGCGCGCGTGGAACACGTTCGGGTTGCGCGATCTGGCGGCCGTGGTCCGCGGCGTCGGCATGGGCTCGCTGCTGGTCGTCGCGGTGGCGTCGTTCCGCTATCGCTTCGAGGGGTTTCAGCGCGGCGTTCTCCTGATCGACTTTCTGCTCCTGACGTTGGCCATCATCATCACGCGCGGTTCGTTTCGCGCGATGAGCCTGGTGGTGGCCACGCGCAGCAAACGCAGCCGGCGGGTGCTGGTCTACGGCGCGGGGGCGTTCGGGCAGCTCCTCGTCCGGGAGATGCGGATGAACGCGCACTGGAGCATGAACCCCATCGGGTTCATCGACGACGATCCGACCAAGGCGCACCGGTGGATTGCCGGTGTGCCCGTCCGCGGCACGATCGACGATCTGGCGGACGTGGTGCGCCGGCACTCCGTGGAAGAAGTGGTGCTCAGCAGCCCGGCCATCAATGGCGACGTCGAAGGGCGCATCCGCCAGGTGTGTGCCGGCATGGAGCGCCCCGTGCGCCGGTTCCACATGGAGATCCTCTAAGTCGGTGGTCGACGTCAGCATCATCGTCCTGAACTGGAACGGGCGACAGCACCTGGAGATGTGCCTGACGGCCGTGGCCGCGCAGCAGGGCGTGAGCAGTGAAACGATCCTCGTGGACAACGGATCCACCGACGGGTCCCTGGACCTGGTCCGCAAGCGCTTTCCCTGGGTACGCGTGGTGCCGCTGACGGACAACCACGGATTCGCCGGCGGCAACAACGCCGGCGTTCGTGAGGCCCGGGGCCGCTACGTGGCCTTCCTGAACAACGACACCGAGGCGGAACCCACCTGGCTGCGTGCGCTGTTAGGGGGCGTGGACGAAGCCGCGGGATTTGCCGTGACCACGTCCTGCCTGGTCTTCATGGACGACCCCTCCTGCATCGACAGCGCCGGGGACGGCGTGCTGCGCTGGGGCGGCGCGTTCAAGCGCCATCACGGGGGATCGGTGGACCTGGCGCGCGAGTCGGTGGAGGTTTTTGCGGCCTGCGGCGGCGCGTGCCTGATGTCCCGGCGGGTGTTCGACGAGCTTGGCGGCTTCGACGAGGATTTCTTCCTGTCACAGGAGGATGTGGACCTGTCCTACCGCGCCCGGCTGCTGGGCTATCGGGTGCGCTACGTGGCCGACGCCGTGGTCCGGCATCGGGGCAGCGCCACGCTGGGCCGGGTCAGCCCGCTATCCGTGTTCCACGCGCAGCGCAATCTGGAGTGGATGTATCTGAAGAACACGCCGGCGTCGATCCTGCTGCGCACCATGCCCGGCCACGTGATCTACAACATGGCCGCGGCCGTCCACTTCGCGCGGGTCGGGCGATTCGGTACGTTTCTGCGGGCCAAGGTGGCTGCCCTGGCCGGCGTGCCCGGCGTGTTGCGGAAGCGGGCGCGGGTGCAGCGTTCGGCGCGCGTTGGGGCCGCCGAGATCTGGCCACTCCTGGAGCGCCGGTGGCTGTCGGTGAAGCGTCGCGAGAAGGCGTTCGAGCAGCGAGGGAGCCGGTGACGCCGGTGGTCACCGCCATCATAGTCAACTACAACGCCGGCGCCGAACTGCGCCGCGCGCTCCAGTCCATCGCCGACGACATGGGCGAACGGCCGTGGGACGCGGTGGTCGTGGACAACGCCTCGACGGACGGCAGCGCGGAGATCGCCTTGGAATTCCATCCCCACGCCGCGCTGGTGCGCAACACGCAGAACGTCGGTTTCGGGCGCGGCGTGAATCAGGGGCTGGCCGTGGCCCGTGCGCCGATGGTCCTCATCATGAACCCGGATTGCCGGGTGGAGCCAGGCGCCATCGCCCGCCTGGCCTCCGAGCTGGAGCGGCACTCGGGCTGCGTCATCGTGGGCCCGCGGATCCTGGATCCCGACGGCACGGAGCAGGGGAGCGCGCGTGGCGACCCGGACATGCTGACGGGCGCCTTCGGACGCAGCACGCGGCTGCGCCGTCTGCTGCCGGGCCTCGGTATATCTGCTCGCAACGTCGTGCTGGCGAGCACGGCCCGCGACGGCGGGAGCCTGGCCGTGGACTGGCTGTCTGGCGCATGCATGTTGGTGCGAACGGACGGGGTGCGCGCCGCGGGAGGTTTCGACGAACGCTACTTCCTGTATTGGGAGGATGCCGACTTGTGCCGCCGGCTGCGCAACGCCGGCACTCATGTGCGCTACGTGCCGGCCGCGACGGCCGTGCATCGCGTGGGACACTCCAGCCGCACGGCGCGCGCCTCGTCCATCAAGGCCTTCCACGCCAGCGCCTATCTGTACTACGCGACGCACGTCGCGCCCGGCACGCTCAACCCGAAGCGCCTCTTGGCACGCGCGCTGCTGGCGTGTCGCTGCTGGTGGCTGTTGCGTCGCGCCTAGACGCCGACGGCGGCTTGGGCCCGGCAAGGACGTGCTGCTCGGTGATCTCGGCGTGGCACTCACCGCGCGCGGGAACGTGGCGCGTGACGCACACTGGATGACGAACGTGCCGGGCGTGTTCACGGCGGGCGACAGCCAGCGCGGCCAGTCGCTCATCGTCTGGGCGATCGCGGAAGGGCGCAGTGTGGCCCGCGCGGTGGACCTGTACCTGATGGGGGAGTCGAAGCTGCCCGCGCCGCTGGCGTAGGCGACTGACGGATCGTTGCGGGTCTCCGCCGGTCGGTCGAGGGGACCATGGGTCGCAGCGCTGCCCGCGAGACGCCGCGGCACATCGAGCGGTCCGCCTGCTCCCGACGGCCTACGCCTATCTTCTCAGCTCGCCACGACTCATGGTCCCCTCGGCTGACCCGCGGCCCGGTCGACCTTCTTTCGGCCGTGCTCAAGTTCTGCGCGACGTTGGCCCTGGCCCGTACGCGGAATGTGCCGCAGGCTCGCCGACACCGAGCGCTGAATGCAGGGCCGCATCGACGACGACGATGTGGCGGCGTTGGCCCGCGATTCGCGTATGCACGCGGCGTGCGCCTGGCCGAATACACCCCACGGGACCCGGGCGCGTCGGTGCTGTACGCCGTCGTGCGCGACCACTTTGAGACCTTCAGGGCCGAGTCCTCCCGTCTCCGGGACGGCGACGGGCTGCCGCGGTTAATCGAGGACGAGTTCGGGGCGTTTCTCCGCTGCGGATGGCTGGCGGGCGGCTTCGCGCGCTTCCAGTGTGACGCGTGCAAGGCCAATCGGCTGGTTGCGTTTTCGTGTTGTCTGCAGGCGGACACTATGACGAGTTGGGTGCCCCGAGCCGTTCGATGACAGGCGCTGGCCACGGATCCACTCCCTGATATCTTCTTGCCGGACAGCCAGGCGATGAGTCGGTCTTCCACCGGGAAGACCCCACGACGGAGGTCCGGGGGCAGGGCGGCCTCGATGAGGTTCAGCTTTTCTGTCGGATCCGCTCGGAGGTAGATCTCGGTGGACTTCAGACTCGTATGGCCGAGCCAGAGCGCGACCCTCCGGATGTCCCGCGTGGCCTGGAGGCTGTTGATCGCGCAGGTGTGACGCAGGACATGCGGGGAGACCCTCTTGGTCGACAAGCTCGGACTCTGCGGTGTCGCGACATGCACGTACTTCGTCACGATGTACGTAAACCCCGAGCAAGTCAGGGCCGCACCGCGACCGTTCAGGAAGACTTCGGGCACACGGGCCTCACCGCGGACGGCCAGCCACGCGCGTAGGGCGCGCGTGGCCTCCGTCCAGAGCGGGAGCCGCCGTTGTCGTCGGCCTTTCCCCCGGACGAGGATGCTGGGATACGGCCCGGCGAGTTCGAGGTCGTCGAGGCGGAGCCCGACCAGTTCCGACACCCGGAGCCCCGCGGCGAACCCGAGATACAGCATCGCCTGGTCTCGGCGGCCCCATCGCGTCGTCGGATTCGGGGCCTCGAGGATCGCTCGCATCTCCTCCGTCGTCAGGTGATGAATCAGCCGCTCCTCGATGCGCTTGTTGGAGATGGCGCGAATCCGACGCACCTGCTCGAGGGCGGAGGGGACCTCGTACTCGACGTACTTCATGAAGGAGCGGATCGCGGTCAAGCGGAGATTCCGGGTCCGGGCCGTGTTCGCGCCGTTCCGCTCCCGATGTGCTAAGAAGTCCCGTGCCATGGGTGCGTCGAGATCCTCAAGGGCCAGTTGGGACGGAGACTTCCCGAGGCGACCACTGACATAGCCACACAGGAATTTGAAGGCGTAGCTATAACTGGCGAGGGTGTGTTGCTGACGCCCTTCTCGACCGCGAGGTACTGCCGGAAGAAGGCGGTCACGAGCGGGGCGAGCGGTGTCATGCCTGGCCTCCGTTCACAAAGTCCTCGCAGCGCTCCGCGATCCGGGCGAGGAGTACGGGCGTCGCCTCGAGGTACCAGTAGCTGTTCCGCACGTCGCGATGTCCGAGGTAGGTGGTGAGGGCGAGCATGTGACGCGAGATGCCGGTGTCGTCAGCAGGGCCGTTGGTCAGGGCCTGGTTTGCGAAGTAGAACCGTAGGTCATGGAGCCGGGGCCGCGGCGGGCCGTGTCCGGAGGCGATGCCCAGAGACCGGACGAGTCGACCGAACACGCCCCGAACCGTCGTGGCGGCGAGCTTCCGGCCGCGCCTGGAGAGGAAGACGTACGCTGCGGTGTCCGTCTCCTGATCCCGACGCTCGAAATACTGGTCGAGTGCGCGCCGCGTGGTCGGGTGCAGCGGGAGCAAGCGGCTCTTGCCGAACTTGCTGTGGCGGACGACGAGCCCGGCGGCGGTCGCGGGACTCGCGCGCCCCGCGGATCGAGGGCCCGCGCGGCGCCGACCAGCGCCGTCACTTGATGCGGCGTGAAGAGAAAGGGCGGTCGTCTGCGCGGCGGGTGTCGGCCGAAGACGTCCTGGGGAGGCACCTCATGGCGCGCGTCTTCCGCCTGGAGGTACCGCGCGAAGTGAACGACCGTCCGCAGCCGGACGCAGCGCCGCTGCGGGCTCCCGTCGCGGGCCCGCACCCACTCGAGCACCGTCCGCGTCCGGACCACGGTGTCGCCCGCAGCCGAGGCGAAGCGCGCGAAGTCGCGCAGGATTCCTTCAGGATCGGTCAGCTGAAAGCCGGCCGCCCGGCGATCGGCGAGGTAGGCATCGACTGCGGCGCTCAACATGGCCTCACCTCCGGCCACGGCTGGGCGACGGTTTCCAGCAGCGCGACGTCCACTTTGGCGTAGATGCCCGTCGTTTCGACGGAGCGGTGCCGCAGCACCTCGGCGATGCCTTCGAGACTGACGCCCTGGCGCAGCAGGTGGCACGCCGCCGTATGGCGAAAGACATGTGCCCCGCGCGTCGGCGGATGCACGTCGGCTCGCTTCAAGGCGGCCCGAGCGATGTGCCCGACGGCCTTGCCGGCGGGCCGCAGCGCGAAAGGGTCGAAGGGTGCCATCGAGCGGAGGAAGACGAACGCGCTGTCCATCGACGGGCGCCCGCCGCGGAGGTAGGCGAGGAGGGCATCGCCGACATCCTGCGGTAACGGGAGCCGGCCCGCTCGCCGTGCCTGGGGGGAGAGAGGAAGAGGGGAGGCCCAAGGTCGTATAACGGGCTTTCCGTCAACCACTGACCCCTCTAGTGTTTCCTATGTTTCCTTCTATGAGGCTACCGGTTGTCAAGCCCCTGCCGTTTGTTGTTCTACATCCTCGAGTAACCACTTCCCTGGGACAAGCTCACGCCCTCGCGGCACAGACGACGCCACG
>Ga0307505_10000084_pt1 | contig 118012 bp, 104 predicted proteins | sample 23_S_MG_FD_202183 | JGI IMG/M metagenome (GOLD analysis project Ga0307505, IMG submission 202183) | Soil microbial communities from Populus trichocarpa stands in riparian zone in the Pacific Northwest, United States - 23_S | ecosystem: Environmental > Terrestrial > Soil > Riparian zone >...
CTCTTGCATCCCGTCGCTTCCACGCATCGAACATTCCTTGCTCGCGTTCGTGCAAGGCTATCGACTCGACAACCCTCGCGCATCAGCAATGACGCGAGGAGAATTTCAACAGCCTGCTAACGAGCGCCGTGCCCTAGCGCGCCCGAGATCTGGCGCGCGGTGTCCTTCAGCAGATCGACCCAGCCTTCTTCGAGGCGGTCCGCCGGCGCCGAAATCGACAGCCCCGCGACCAGCTTGCCCTGGTCGTCGAAGATGCCGGCGGCCATGCAGCGCACACCGAGCTCGAGCTCCTCGTCGTCGCGCGCCGTGCCGCGCTGGCGCACGGCGGCGAGTTCACGCTCCAGCCGGTTCAGCTCGGTGATGCTGTTGCGCGTGTGACCCGCCAGGCCGGTGCGCGTGGCGTAGGCGCGCACGCGCGGGCTGTCGTCCTGGGCCAGGAAGAGTTTGCCGACGGAAGTCAGGTGCAGCGGCGCGCGGCCGCCGATCGCGCGCACCACCTGCATGCCCGAACGTTCGTTGTAGGTGCGCTCGATATAGACGATCTCGTCACCCTGGCGCACCGACAGGTTCACGGGCTGGTGGGTCTGCCGGTGCAACTCGCGCATCGGCGGCAGTGCGGCGTCGCGCACATCCAGCCGCGCCTTCACCAGGTTGCCGAGTTCGAGCAGGCGCATGCCCAGGCGGTAGTTGCCGGCCTCGGGCCGGTCCACCAGGCGGCCGATCACGAGGTCGTTGAGGATGCGGTGCGCGGTCGAGGGGTGCAGCCCCGTGCGCTCGCTCACCTCCTTCAGCGTCACCGGGTCGGGATGAGACGCCAGCACGTCGAGCAGGGCGAAGCAGCGCTCCAGCACCTGAATGGTCGGGGTCTGGGTCTCGCGCTTCCTTTTGCTGGTCGGAATGGCCATGCGCCATTGTGCGCGCACGGAATGCGGTTTTGCATCGCGGAAGCGTGAACTGTCAGCCGCAGGCGACGCGCACGGCGGCCTCGCCGGCGCGTACGGCGCCTTCCAGCGTGGCCGGGTACGGCCCGGCGATGTAGTCCCCGGCGGCGGCCAGGCGCGGTGCGACCGCCGCCGGCGGCCGCTTCAGCCCCGGCGCGCAGACGAAGGTGGCGCGTCTCTCGGCGGCCTGGTGCAGCAAGGCAGGCGGCGTCTGCCAAAGCAGCGCAGTCGTCGCCTGGCGCAGCACCGCGGCCGCCATGCCGGCGAGGCCGGCGCGCTCCAGCCCGTCGCGCGCGCCGCTGACGACGAAGGCGAAAATCCCGTCCGGCCCGTCGAGCGCGCCGAGATCGAAGACGAACTGCGCCGGCGCGTCGGGTGCGGCGCGCAATGCGGTCAGCGGTTGCTCGAGCCGGCTGCCCGCGCTGCGCAGCCAGACGGTGACGATCGGCTCGTAGTCGAAGGCGCTGGCCTGGGCCGACCACGCCGGCGCGACGGCGTGCGTGAGGCGGCCCGCCTCGGTCGCGCTGGAGGCCAGCACGACGGCGTCGTACCGCTCGCCGTCCAGCGCCCAGCCGTTGCCGGCCGCCTCCAGCGTCATGACGCGTCGCGTCAGCTCGACGTGGGCGCCGGCTCGGCGCAGCCACGCAGCGGCCGGGGTGGGTAGCAGCGCCGACAACGGTGCACGCGGCAGGAGCAGGTCAGCCGCGCCGGGGCCGGCGAAGAGCGCGTCGTGCAGCACCCGCAGGAAGACCTGCGCGCTGGCCCGCTCTGCGGGCGTGTTCAGCGCGGCTATACACAGCGGGTCAATGAGGTCTTCGCGCAGCCGTGCGGGCAATCCCCGCATCAGCCCGGCCACCGTCTGCTGCGGCGGCGCCCGAAAGCGCGCCGCGCGCCAACGCGCCGCCGCCGCGAGCAGCGCAAGACGCTCGCGCCAGGTCCAGCCCTGGGCGGCAAACACAGCACGCACGAAGGCGGGCAGCGCCGGGCCGCGCGGCAGCTGCAGGCCGCTGCCGTCCGGATAGCGAAGCACGAGCGGGCGGCGATCGAGCAGGGTGTCAGGCTCGGCGCCGACACGGCGCATCAGCGCCAGCGTGTGGGTGTAGGCCCCGATCAGGATGTGCTGGCCGTTGTCGAGCCTCAGGCCATCGTGGTCGACCGCGCGTGCGCGGCCGCCCCAGTGCGGCGCCATCTCCATCAGCGTGACGTTATGACCCGCTTCGACCGCGCGCACCGCTGCCGCCAGGCCGGCCCAGCCGCCACCAACCACCGCGACGCGCATCAACGTTCGCGCCAGTTCGTGCGCATGGCGATCCAGAGCTTGCGCAACGGTGTCAGCGCGATGCGCTGATGCAGCACCTGGAAGCCGCCCGCCTCGATCTCGCGCAGCAGGCTGCGGTAGATCTGGCCCATCATCAGCCCGGGCCGTTGCGCGCGCCGGTCGGCCGCCGGCAGCAGCGCGAAGGCTTCGTCGTACAGCGTGTGTGCACGCTGCGCCTGGAAGCGCATCAGCGCATCGAAGCGTTCGCCGTAGCCCCAGGGGGATTCGCGCTGGAGAATCTCGTGCGCTTTCACCTCAAAGCGCTGCAGCTCGTCGATCGGCAGGTAGATGCGGCCGCGCCGCGCATCGTCACCGACGTCGCGGATGATGTTGGTGAGCTGCATCGCCAGCCCGAGCCTGTGCGCATAGGCCGTGGTCGCGACCTGGGTACGGCCGAAGATGCCGGCCGCGACCTCGCCCACCACGCCGGCGACGAGGTGGCAATAACGTTGCAGCGCCGGGAAGTCGAGGTAGCGCGTCTGCTGCAGGTCCATCTCGCAGCCCTCGATCACCGCGAGCAGATGCGCGGGTGCGATGGCGTACGACGCCACATGCGGCATCAGGGCGCGCATCGCGGGGTGGCTCGGCTGGCCGGCGAAGGCGCCCGCGACCTCCTTGCGCCACCAAGCGAGTTTGGTGGCCGCGACGGCGGGGTCGCTCACCTCGTCGACCACGTCGTCGACCTCGCGGCAGAAGGCGTAAAACGCGGTGATCGCGGCGCGTTGCGGCGGCGGCAGGAACAGGAACGCGTAGTAGAACGACGAGCCGCTGGCGGCGGCCTTGTCCTGCACGTACTGCTCGGGGGTGGTGGCCGCGTTGCTCATCGTGCCCACGACATGCGCAGCGTGCGCCAGCCGATGCGCACCCAGTCGGGTGCGGCCAGGGTGGGGCGGTGAGACAGCACGCGGTAATCCATGCGCTCGATATTGTCGAGGATCGCCAAGCCGCCCTGCACCACCGCGCGCAGCTCCCAGCCGGCGCGGCCGGGCAGGCGCAGCGCGAGAGGCGCGCCTCCATGCATCAGGCGGCGCGCCCAGGCGACGAGCTCGCGCACGAGCGCCTGCGTGGCGGCCGAGTCGGCGCCCGGGCGCAGGTCGGCCGCGCGGAGTCCGTGGCGTCCCAAGTCGTCGGCAGGCACGTAGTGGCGCCCGCGCGCCGTATCGACGCCCAAGTCCTGCCAGAAGTTGATCAGTTGCAGCGCACTGCAGACGGCGTCCGACTCGGCCTGCGCTGCGGGAGCATGTTCGCCGTACAGGTGCAGCAGCAGCCGGCCGACTGGGTTGGCCGAGCATGCGCAATAGTCGAGCAGGGCCGCGCGTGTGGCGTAGCGCGGGTTGTGCACGTCCTGCTCGAAGGCGCTCAGCAGATCGGTCAGTGCGGTCACGGGCAGCGCGTGTTGGTCGACGGCTTGCGCGAGCGGCGCCAACACGGCCTGCCAGTGGCCGGCGGTGTCTCCCGCCAGCGCACGCTGCAGGTCGGCGCGGTAGGTGGCCAGTGCGGCCAGGCGCTCGGCCGGCGCAGCGTTGCCCTCGTCGGCCAGGTCGTCGGCGGTGCGTGCGTACCAGTAGATCGCCCGCACCGCGGGGCGCAGGTGCGGCGGGCAGAGCACGGAGGCGACGGGGAAGTTCTCGTAGTGATTCACGCTCATGGCGACACGCATGACCGGCGGCGATTGTCCCTGCTCGGCCACGTTAGAATGGCGCCCGCCTGGAAGGGGCCGCTCGAGCGGCCCCGCTTTCCTTCTAAGGCGCGTCGAAAGCGCGGGTGGCGAAATTGGTAGACGCACCAGGTTTAGGTCCTGACGCCAGCGATGGTGTGCGGGTTCGAGTCCCGCCCCGCGCACCAGGCAATCACTCCAAGCAAGAGCCCCACACCATGACGGTCCAAGTCGAAACCCTCGAAAAATTGCAGCGCCGCATCACGCTGACGGTGCCCTCGGAGGCGATCAACGGCGAAATCGAAACACGCCTGAAGAAGCTGTCGCGCACGGTCAAAGCGGCGGGCTTTCGGCCCGGCAAGGTGCCGCTCTCCGTGGTCGCGCAGCGTTACGGCCAATCGGTGCAGTACGAAGTCGTCAACGACAAGGTCGGCGAGGCCTTTGCCAGCGCCGCCGGCGAAGCCAAGCTGCGCGTGGCCGGCATGCCGCGCATCACGCAGAAGGACGAAGCCGGCGAAGGCCAACTCGCCTTCGACGCCACTTTCGAGGTCTACCCGGAGGTCAAGATCGGCGACCTGAGCGCGGCGAAGGTCGAGCGCGTCTCGACCGAGGTCAGCGAAGCGGCGATCGACAAGACGGTCGATATCCTGCGCAAGCAGCGCCGCACCTTCACCCAGCGCCCGGCGGCCGAAGGCGCGATCGAGAACGATCGGGTGACGATCGACTTCGAAGGCAAGATCGATGGCGAACCGTTCCAGGGCGGCAAGGCGGAAGCCTTCCAGTTCGTGATCGGCGAAGGCCAGATGCTCGAGCAGTTCGACCGCGCCGTGCGCGGCATGAAGACCGGCCAGAGCAAGACCTTTGCGCTGCAGTTCCCGGCCGACTACCAGGGCGCGGAAGTCGCCGGCAAGGAAGCCGACTTCATGGTCACGATGAAGAAGATCGAAGCCCAGCACCTGCCCGAGGTGAACGAAACCTTCGCCAAGTCGCTCGGCATCGCCGAGGGCACGGTCGAGGGCTTGCGCGCCGATGTGAAGAAGAACCTCGAGCGCGAGGTCAAGTTCCGCGTCTTGGCGCGCAACAAGTCGGCGGTGATGGACGCGCTGCTGGCGGCCGCCGAACTCGATGTGCCGAAGGCGCTGGTCGACAACGAGGTCGAGCGCATGACCGCCGGCGCGCGCGAGGACCTGAAGAAACGCGGCATCAAGGACGCCGACAAGGCGCCGATCCCGGCCGAGATCTTCCAGCCCCAAGCCGAGCGCCGTGTGCGCCTGGGCCTGGTCGTCGCCGAGCTGGTGAAGACCAACAACCTGCAAGCCAAACCCGAGCAGTTGCAAAAGCACATCGAGGAGATGGCGCAGAGCTACGAGAAGCCGGCCGAGGTGATGCGCTGGTACCTGAGCGACCGCCAGCGTATGGCCGAGGTGGAGGCGGTGGTGATCGAGAACAACGTCACCGAGCATGTGCTCGGCAAGGTCCAGGTGAGCGACAAGGTGCTGCCGTTCGACGAGTTGATGACGGCCTGAGTGCCCCTGACCCGGACGAGGCGCCGCGCCGAGAGGCCGGCGCCTCTTCTTTTGCTGGCGACATAATCCACGCCATCGAAGCAAGGACGACCATGAGCGCATTGGAAACCGAAGGTCTGGGCATGGTGCCCATCGTCATCGAGCAGTCGGGGCGCGGCGAGCGTGCCTACGACATCTACAGCCGGCTGCTGCGCGAGCGCATCATCTTCCTGGTCGGGCCGGTCAATGACCAGGTCGCCAACCTGGTGGTGGCGCAGTTGCTGTTTCTGGAGAGCGAGAACCCGGACAAGGACATCTCGCTGTACATCAACTCGCCCGGCGGCTCGGTGAGCGCGGGGCTGTCGATCTTCGACACGATGCAGTTCGTCAAGCCCGATGTGTCGACGATGTGCATGGGCATGGCGGCCAGCATGGGTTCCTTCCTGCTCGCCGCCGGCGCGAAGGGCAAGCGTTACGCGTTGCCGAATTCGCGCATCATGATCCACCAGCCTTCGGGCGGCGCGCAGGGGCAGGCCACCGACATTGAAATCCAGGCACGCGAGATCCTGAAACTGCGCGAGGCGCTGAACCAGATCCTCGCCGACCGCACCGGGCAGAGCATGGAAAAGATACGCGCCGACTCCGAGCGTGACTTCTTCATGTCGGCCGGCGAGGCCAAGGCCTATGGCCTGGTGGACCAGGTCATCGACCACCGGGTCTGAGCCCTTATCATTGCGTCGAACCCAACCCGCGCACATCCATGGCCGACAAAAAAGGCACCTCGAGCGAAAAGGTTCTGTACTGCTCGTTCTGCGGCAAGAGCCAGCACGAGGTGAAGAAGCTCATTGCCGGCCCGTCGGTGTTCATCTGCGACGAGTGCATCGAACTCTGCAACGACATCATCCGCGACGAGGTGCCGCCGGAAGGCGCCACCGCGAAGAGCGCCAAGTCGGACCTGCCGGCGCCGTCCGAAATCAAGGGCAGCCTGGACCAGTACGTGATCGGCCAGGAAGTCGCCAAGCGCATCCTGTCGGTGGCGGTCTACAACCACTACAAGCGCTTGAAGCACCTGGGCGACAAGGGCGAGGTCGAGCTCAGCAAAAGCAACATCCTGCTGATCGGCCCCACCGGCTCGGGCAAGACCTTGCTCGCGCAGACGCTGGCGCGGCTGTTGAACGTGCCGTTCGTGATCGCCGACGCCACCACGTTGACCGAAGCAGGCTACGTCGGCGAGGACGTCGAGAACATCATCCAGAAGCTGCTGCAGAACTGCAATTACGACGTCGAACGTGCGCAGCGCGGCATCGTCTACATCGACGAGATCGACAAGATCAGCCGCAAGGCCGACAACCCGAGCATCACACGCGACGTGTCGGGGGAGGGCGTGCAGCAGGCGCTGCTGAAGCTGGTGGAAGGCACGATGGCCAGCGTGCCGCCGCAGGGCGGACGCAAACATCCGAACCAGGATTTTCTGCAGATCGACACCACCAATATCCTGTTCATCTGCGGCGGCGCGTTCGACGGGCTGGAGAAGGTGATCCAGAACCGCACCGAGAAGTCGGGCATCGGTTTTGCCGCTACCGTGCACAGCAAGACTGACAAGCGCGCCGCCGACGTGTTCCGCGAAGTGGAGCCGGAAGACCTGATCAAGTTCGGTCTCATTCCCGAGCTGGTGGGCCGGCTGCCGGTGGTCGCGACGCTGGGCGAGCTGACCGAGGACGCGCTGGTGCAGATCCTCACCGAGCCGAAGAACGCGTTGCTCAAGCAATACCAGCGCCTGTTCGCGATGGACGGCGTGGAACTCGAAGTGCGGCCGTCGGCCTTGGCCGCGATCTCGCGCAAGGCCCTGGCGCGCAAAACCGGCGCGCGGGGCTTGCGCTCCATCATGGAACATTCGCTGATCGACACCATGTTCGACCTGCCGCACCTGGACGGCGTGGCCAAGGTGGTGGTGGACGAACACAACATCGAAGATGAGGGCGCCAAGCCCTTGCTCGTGTACCGCGAGCACAAGGCGTCCGCCTGAGACCGCTCCCTGGCGGGGCCTTCAGCGCCCCGCGTCTTGCAAACGCCTGCTCGGGCCCCATCTGGCCCCGAGAAAGTGAGGTTTAAGCCCATGTCCGGACATCCCATCCTCCCTGCGGACCCGATCGAGTTGCCGCTGCTGCCGCTGCGCGACGTGGTCGTGTTTCCGCACATGGTGATCCCGCTGTTCGTCGGGCGGCCGAAGTCGATCAAGGCGCTGGAAGCGGCGATGGAAGCCGGCCGCCAGATCATGCTGGTAGCGCAGAAGGCCGCCGGCAAGGACGAGCCGAAGCCGGACGACATGTTCGACATCGGCTGCGTCGCCAGCATCCTGCAGATGTTGAAGCTGCCCGATGGCACGGTGAAAGTGCTGGTCGAAGGGACGCAGCGTGCCAACACCTTGGCCATCACTGATTCCGGCGAGCACTTTGTTGCCCGTGTCAGCCCGATCCCGCCGCCAGCCGACCTGAAGCCGGAGGTGGAGGCGCTGCGCCGCGCGGTGACGCAGCAGTTCGACGCCTACGTCAAGCTGAACAAGAAGATCCCGCCCGAGATCCTGACCTCGATCGGCGGCATCGACGACGCCGGCCGGCTCGGTGACACGATCGCGGCCCATCTGCCGCTCAAGCTCGAAGCCAAGCAGTCGGTGCTCGACTTGTTCGCGGTCGACAAGCGGCTGGAGAAGTTGCTCGAACTGCTCGAACACGAAGTCGACATCCTGCAGGTCGAAAAGCGCATTCGCGGCCGCGTCAAGCGGCAGATGGAAAAGAGCCAGCGCGAGTACTACCTGAACGAGCAGGTGAAGGCGATCCAGAAGGAACTGGGCGACGGCGAAGAAGGCGCCGACCTGGAAGAACTCGAGAAGAAGATCATCGCCGCGAAGATGCCGAAGGAGGCGAAGAAGAAGGTCGACGCCGAGTTCAAGAAGCTCAAGCTGATGTCGCCGATGTCGGCCGAAGCGACCGTCGTGCGCAACTACATCGACACCCTGGTCAACCTGCCGTGGGCGAAGAAGACCAAGATCAAACACGACCTCGGCCACGCCGAGGACGTGCTCAACGAGGACCATTACGGGCTGGAGAAGGTCAAGGAACGCATCCTCGAATACCTCGCGGTGCAGCAGCGGGTGGACAAGGTCAAGGCGCCGATCCTCTGTCTGGTGGGCCCGCCGGGCGTGGGCAAGACGTCGCTCGGCCAGTCGGTCGCGCGGGCGACCGGGCGCAAGTTCGTGCGCATGGCGCTCGGCGGCGTGCGCGACGAGGCCGAGATCCGCGGTCACCGCCGCACCTACATCGGCTCGATGCCGGGCAAGGTGCTGTCCAGTCTGACCAAGGTCGGCACGCGCAACCCGCTGTTCCTGCTCGACGAGATCGACAAGCTGGGCATGGACTTCCGCGGCGACCCGTCGTCGGCCTTGCTCGAGGTGCTGGACCCGGAGCAGAACCACACCTTCTCAGACCACTATGTCGAGGTCGATTTCGACTTGAGCGACGTGATGTTCGTCGCGACGTCCAACGGGCTGAACAACATCCCGCCGGCACTGCTCGACCGCATGGAGGTGATCCGCCTGGCCGGCTACACCGAGGACGAGAAGCTCAACATCGCGCAGAAGTACCTGCTGCCCAAGCAACGCAAGAACAACGGCGTCAAGGACGAGGAACTCGATATCGATGAGAGCGCGCTGCGCGCGATCGTGCGTTACTACACCCGCGAGGCGGGTGTGCGCTCGCTCGAACGCGAGATCGGCAAGATCTGCCGCAAGGTGGTGAAGGGTCTTGCGCTCGGCGCCTACCCGGGCCGGGTGATCGTCACCGAAGACAACCTGAACGACTTCCTCGGTGTGCGCAAGTTCGACTTCGGCCGTGCCGAGAAGAAGAACCAGGTCGGTCAGGTGGTCGGCCTGGCGTGGACGGAAGTCGGCGGCGACCTGCTGACGATCGAGGCCGCGGTGATGAACGGCAAGGGCAACATCATCCGCACCGGCTCGCTCGGCGACGTGATGAAGGAGTCGGTCGAGGCCGCCCGTTCGGTGGTGCGCTCACGCGCCAGGCGACTGGGCATCAAGGATGAGCTGTTCGAGAAGCGCGACATTCACATCCATGTGCCCGATGGCGCGACGCCGAAGGACGGCCCGAGCGCGGGCATCGCGATGACGACGGCCTTCGTGTCGGCGCTGACCGGCATCCCAGTCAAGGCCGATGTCGCGATGACCGGGGAGATCACGCTGCGCGGCGAGGTCACCGCGATCGGCGGCCTGAAGGAGAAGCTGCTCGCGGCGCACCGCGGCGGCATCAAGACCGTGATGATCCCGGAAGATAACGTCAAGGATCTGCAGGAGATTCCGGAGAACGTGAAGAGCCAGCTCGAGATCGTTCCGGTACGCTGGATCGACCGTGTGCTCGAAGTCGCGCTCGAGGCCGTGCCGCAGCCGCTGCCTGACGAGGACACGACTGCGACGGCCAAGCCGGCGGCGGCTGCACCCGATGCCCCGGAGGTGCGGGCGCACTGATCGTCTGGCTATAATGCGCCCCTCACGCGGGAATAGCTCAGTTGGTAGAGCGCAACCTTGCCAAGGTTGAGGTCGCGAGTTCGAGCCTCGTTTCCCGCTCCAATCAACAGAATACAAGGCCCCGCACGCGGGGCCTTGTCCTTGAAGGTTCATCCGGCGCGGTAGCAAAGCGGTTATGCAGCGGATTGCAAATCCGTCCAGGCCAGTTCGACTCTGGCCCGCGCCTCCAATGACAAACGGCCCGCACGTGCGGGCCGTAGTTCTTGCTCGGTTCGCTTACTTGAACCAGCTGTCGTCGGCGCGACGCTCCCAATCGGTCACTTGGGCTTCAGCCGCATCGCGCGTGATGCCGTAGCGCTCTTGCACCTTGCCGGCCAACTGGTCGCGCTTGCCGGCGATGACGTCAAAGTCGTCGTCGGTCAGCTTGCCCCATTGTTCTTTGGTCTTGCCCTTGAGCTGTTTCCAGTTGCCTTCGATGCGATCCCAGTTCATTTGTCGCTCCTTGCTGCGGCGCGGGCCGCGATGGGTACAGAGTTGAGGTCAGTGCGGACAGACATTTACAGCCGCCTGTTGATCGCGAAGCTGGCCTCGGCGATCCCCGCACTGATGGTCTTTACTGTAGGCAGCCGGCACCTCGTCGCCTGTCGGCAGCGACACGTGTTGCCGATAGGCGCACACCTACATCATTTGCGCCGCGATTCGGCGCCGTGTGCGCTTCAAAGGCTGCGAACGAACCCGGAGGTCGGCGGCAGGGTGCCATTCACCGGTTCGATGGTCGGCGACATGCGCAGCATCCTGGCGCCACCGAAGATCGTGCAGAAGGCGACGTCTCCCGCATCCGGCCCATCGGCAATGCGCACCAGGTCCGACAGCGGCGACATGCGGGTGGCATCGAACAGCATCCAGCGTCCGCCGACATAGGCCTCCAGCACGGCATGGAAATCCGGCGCCTCTTCGTCGTAGAAGGGCGCATAGCCGGCCACCAACCGGGCCGGGATGTTCAGGCCGCGGCAGAAGGCGATCGACAGGTGGGTGAAGTCGCGGCAGACGCCGGCACGGCGCACGAACACGTCGCGCGCTGTGGTGGTGGACACCGACCAGCCGGGCAGGAACTCCACCTGCTCGTGCACCCAGTCGACGATCGCGCGCACCCGCGGCTCACCGGGCGGCAGGGCGCCGAACAGCTTCCACGCCGCATGCGCGAGCAGGTCGGACTCGCAGTAGCGGGTCGGCAGCAGATAGGCCAGCACCTCGTCGGGCAGGTCGGTCACATTCGCCTGGTCGACCATGGCCGTCGGCGGGAACAGCCGCGGCGCTACCGACACCTGCGCACGGTAGCGCAGCGAGAGCGGCCCGCTGCCGGCACGCAGGCGCAGCCGGCGCTGCTGCGTCACCGGGTCGACCGCGATGCGCCAGCGCGCCGTGTCGGGGGTGACCTCGAGCCACTCCTCGTGCAGCGTCTGGTCGCCGAGCGGGCTGACGTGGACCTGGAACAGGAAGTCGGTGTCGCCGACGAGTTGGTAGTCGAGCTGGCAGTCGATCGAGAAGTGGCGCAGGTCTTCGGTCATGGCGGTCGGCCGTACGGCATCTGTTGCGATGCAGTATGCGCCCTCGCCGCAGCAGAGCCTGTAGGAAGGGCCCGCAGGCGCGTGCGCGCCGCAGCGAGTCAGACGTCGAACCGAACCCCTTGCGCCAGAGGCAACGAGCGCGAGTAGTTGACCGTGTTGGTGGCGCGGCGCATGTAGTTGCGCCAGGCGTCGGAGCCCGATTCGCGGCCGCCGCCGGTTTCCTTTTCGCCGCCGAAAGCACCGCCGATCTCGGCGCCCGAGGTGCCGATGTTGACGTTGGCGATGCCGCAGTCCGAGCCGCGCGCGGACAAAAAGGTCTCGGCTTCCCGCAGGTCGTTGGTGAAGATCGCCGACGACAGGCCCTGCGCGACCGCGTTGTGCAGCGCGATCGCTTGATCGAGCATGTCGTAGCGCAGCACGTAGAGGATGGGCGCGAAGGTCTCTTCGCACACCACCTCGCTTTGTGTCTGCATCGTCACCAGCGCCGGTGCGGCATACCAGGCGTCGGTATGGCCGGCGATCATCACCCGCTCGCCGCCGCGCACCTCGCCGCCGGCTTTGCGCGCGTTCCCCAGCGACAGCTGCATGTGGGTGAAGGCGGCGCGGTCGACCAGCGGGCCGACCAGCGTACCGGCTTCGAGCGGGTCGCCGATGCGCAGCGATACGCGTGCGCGCTCGAGTCGCGCGACCAGTTCGTCGTGAATGCTGGTGTGCACGATCAGCCGGCGTGTCGTCGTGCAACGTTGCCCGGCCGTGCCCCAGGCGCCGAAGACGATGCCGCGCACCGCGAGATCCAGGTCCGCGCTCGGCGCGACGATGATCGCGTTGTTGCCGCCCAATTCGAGCAGGCAGCGGCCAAAACGCGCCGCCACGCGCGGCGCCACAGCACGGCCCATGCGCGTCGACCCGGTGGCTGACAGCAGCGCCACCTGCGGATGATCGACCAGTGCCTGGCCCACCTCGGCACGGCCGTTGACCACCTGGGATAACGCAGCTGGTGCGTCGTCGCCGAAACGCACGCGGGCACGCTCGAACAAGGCCTGCACCGCCAGCGCAGTGAGCGGCGTCTTCTCCGACGGCTTCCACACCACCGGGTCGCCGCAGACGAAGGCCAGCGCCGCATTCCACGCCCACACCGCAACCGGGAAATTGAAGGCGCTGATGACGCCCACCACCCCCAGCGGATGCCACTGCTCCATCATGCGGTGGCCGGGGCGCTCGCTGGCGATCGTCAGCCCATGCAGCTGGCGCGCGAGGCCGACCGCGAAGTCGCAGATGTCGATCATCTCCTGCACTTCGCCTTCGCCTTCGCTCGTGATCTTGCCGGCTTCGACGCTGACCAGGCGCGCCAGGTCGGCCTTGTGCGCACGCAGCTCCTCGCCCAACAACCGCACGAGTTCGCCGCGGCGCGGCGCCGGCACGTCGCGCCAGGCGATGAAGGCGGCCTGCGCGCGCTCCACCGCAGAATTCACGTCGACCGGTGTGGCTTCGTGCACCTGGCCCAGCACGGCGCCGTCGATCGGCGAACGGGCCTTCAGCGTGCCCCCTTCGATGGCCCGCGGGTCCACGCCCAGGCGGTTGAGCAGTTCCATGGCCCGTCCTTTCGTCATCATCAACCGATCGACTCTACCTGCCGCGACTGCTGGTAGGCCGAGCCGAAGCGGTTCGCAAGAAAATCCGGCAGCGCCACCTGCTCCTGGCGGATGAAGCCGCGCTGGGGCAACCTGCCCTCGCGGAACAGGTCGAGCGCGGCGCAGATGCCGGCCGCGGTGGTGATCTGGATCGCCGACTGCGGGCCCGAGCGGTCGGCGAAGATCTTGCGCGCGAACACCTCCTGCACCAGCTGGCCGCCGCGCAGGCCGCTGACGGTGACGAACACCAGCACCACGTCCTGCATCGTCGCCGGCACGGCGCGGCGCAGAATCGACTTCAACGTCTCGGTGTCGTCCTTCATGCGCAGGTCTTCGAGCAGCAGCATCATCGCCGCCTGATGGCCGGGGTAGCGAACCGACTTGTAGTCCAGCGTGCGCACGCGGCCGGCGAGCGTCTCGCACAACGTGCCCAGGCCACCGGAGGTGTTGAAGGCCTCGTACTCGGTGCCGTCGAGCGAGAAGTGTTCGAGCCCCTCGAGCGGCAACATCTCGATGCGCTGACCGTCGCGGATCGCCTCGCAGGGATGGCAGTACTCGTTGATCAGGCCGTCGACGCTCCAGGTCAGGTTGTACTTGAGCGCATTGGTCGGGAAGGCCGGCAACGCGCCGACGCGCATCTTGACGTCGTGCAGTTCGTCGAACGAGCGGGCCAGGTGTTGCGCGACGATGCCGATGAAACCCGGCGCCAGGCCGCACTGCGGCATGAAGGCGGTGGCAGCGCCGTCGGCCAGGCGCTGGATCTCGCGTGTGGCGGCGACGTCTTCGGTGAGATCGAAGTAGTGGCACCCCGCCTCGCGTGCCAGTGTCGCGGTGCTGATCGCGAGGTGGTAGGGCAGCGCGTTCAGCACCGCGTCGTGGCCGTGCAAGGCGGCCTGCAGTGCGCGGGTGTCTTCGGTATCGAGCTGCCGCGTCGCAACCGCGTCGTGGCGCGCGATGTGGGCGAGCGCAGCTGCGCTGCGGTCGAACACCCGAACGTGATAGTCCCCGCTGTCGGCGAGCAGGCGGGCGATGGTCTGGCCGATGTGGCCGGCGCCGAGCAGTGCGATCTTCATCATGGGTGGAAGTCTAGGCAGAGTGGGTGACGGAAGAAAGCGCGAGTTCGGCGTAAAGTGGCGCCGGGCCGCCGTTCTGGATGAACTGACCGACGATTCGACGAAATGGACGAAATCGACCGCCGCCTGCTCGCGCTGCTGCAGGCCAACGCGCGCGAAAGCACCGCCAACCTGGCGCGCAAGCTCGGCGTCGCGCGCACGACGGTCGTCGCGCGGCTGGCGCGGCTGGAACGCTCGGGCGTCATCGTCGGCTACACGGTGCGGCTGGGCCTGGACGCCACCGGCGGCGGTGTGCACGCGCATGTGGGCATCACCATCGAGCCGAAAACGTCGCGCGAAGTGATCCGCCGGCTGGAACGCTTGCCCGAGTTGCGCCAGCTCAGTTCGGTCAGCGGCGAGTACGACTACATCGCCGTGCTCGGCGCCGACACCGCCGCGCGGCTGGACGAGGTCCTGGACGAGGTGCGCGAGATCGCAGGCGTGACGAAGACGACGACCTCGGTGCTGCTGTCGGTGCGCATCGACCGCAGAGCCGGATGAACTAAGCCACCCGCCACTGGCCGTCGATCAACAGCTCGTGCGGGCGGAACTGCGCCTTGTAGGCCATCTTGCGGCTGTCGGCGATCCAGTAGCCGAGGTAGACATGCGGCAGCTTCAGCGCTTTCGTCTGCTCGATCTGCCACAAAACGCTGTAGGTGCCGTAACTGGCGCCGGCGTCGGGCTCGTAGAAGGTATAGACCGCCGACAGGCCGTCGTTCAGCACGTCGAGGATCGCGATCATCTTCAACACGCCCAGGCCGCTGGCGGCGGGCGCGCGGAACTCCACCAGCCGCGAGTTGACCCTGCTTTGCAGCAGGAACTGGGTGTACTGGTCGATGCTGTCGTGGTCCATGCCGCCGCCCGAATGGCGGCCCGACTGGTAGCGCAGATAAAGCTGGTAGTGCTCGGGCAGGAAACCGAGCCTCAGCACCCGGGCGACGAGGTCGCCATGCGCGTTGCGGGCGCGCCGTTGGCTTCGCGTGGGCACGAATCCTGTCACCGGCACCCGCAGCGGCACACAGGCGCGGCAGCCATCGCAATGGGGGCGGTAGGTGAACATGCCGCTGCGCCGAAAGCCGTGCGCGACCAGGCCCGAGTAGGCGTCGGCATGGATCAGGTGGCTGGGCGTGGCGACCTGCGAACGCGCCATCCGGCCGGCGACATAGCTGCAGGGGTAGGGCGCCGTCGCATAGAACTGCAACGACGCGAGCGGAAGCTCCTTCGGATGGGTCACGACGCGCCTGCCTCGCCTCCACGCAGCCCGAGCTGCGCCCAGTGCGTCGGATCATAGGTCCATTCGATGCGGGGCGTCTGCGCGGTGGCGCGCGCGACATGGCGCTCGAACTCGCTGCGTGCGATCTCGCGCGCGCCGAGGGATGCCAGGTGCGGGGTGTTCTGCTGGCAATCGACCAGCTCGATGCCGGCCGCTCGGCAATGCGCGACCAGCGCGCAGAGCGCGATCTTGGATGCGTCGGTGGCGCGCGCGAACATCGACTCGCCGTAGAACATGCGGCCGATGCCCACGCCGTACAGCCCGCCGGCGAGGCGGCCGTCGATCCAGGTCTCGACCGAATGCACCACGCCGGCGGCGTGCCAGTCGCTGTAGGCCTGCACCATCGCCGGCACGATCCAGGTGCCGGATTGCCCGGCGCGGGGTGCGTTGGCGCAGGCGGCGATGACGTCAGGACAAGCGGAGTCGAAGCGGATCTCGCATCCGGGCGTCAGCAGGAAGCGCTGCACCGCCTTGCGCAGCGAGCGCGCGAGCTCGAAGTCGGCCGGCGGCAGCACCATGCGGGGGTCGGGGGCCCACCACAACACCGGTTGGCCGGCCGAGTACCAGGGGAAGACGCCGCGCCGATAGGCCTCTGCGAGCCGTCGCGGGCTCAAGCTGCCACCGGCGGCGAGCAGACCGGGCGCCGCGGAGTCAGCGCCGAGTGCCCGGTGGGTGGGCGGCAGCGGCGTGTCTTCGTCCGCGATCCAGGGCAGCGGCACGCCTGCCATCGCGCACACCGCAGCGCCGCGAGCGGACGGTTCAGGTCAGCCGAGTTCCTTGCAGGACGGCTTGCACACCATCTCGGTACGCCCGAGGATGCGCTTGGATTGCAACTCCGCCGGGTGGCGGTGTTTGCCGCACTTGAAGCACGAGCGGGTATTGCCGGTGCCGAGGAAGGGAGAGCCCGACACCTTGGAGGCGTAACGCAGGCCGTCGTCGGAGAGTTTGGTCGATGTAGTCTTCGTCATGCGGCGCTCAGGAGTCGAAGGCGAGGAAAACGTCCCTCGACTGCGGGTGGATGACTTTGGCTTCCCAAACCAGACGAATCAGAGCACTGGGAAGCAGTGATTGGGATCAACGGTGCATTGTAATCGAGCCGCCGATGAGCGATTCGGAAGCGCTGAGCCGCGACGACAGGTGTATCCACAGCCTTCCGGCGAGGACTGGTCGCGTGGCGTCTGCATTCAAGGCGCAAGTGCATAATCATCGGTGCCGGCGGCATTCTCTTGACCTTCAGTGCTGGGAGACTTCCGGCCACGCCCTGTGTGCGCAACACAGTGGAGGTGCGCAATGCACGAGTTCTTGACCCACAACCGCGATGAGTTGATCGCGCGCTGCAAGTTGAAGGTCGCAGAGCGGCCGCAACGCTCCGCAACCGCCGCGCAGCTTTCCAACGGCGTGCCGATGTTTCTGGAACAGCTGACGAGGACACTGGCCGCGGAAGCCGCCGGCAACGCCAAGGAGAGTCGCCAGATTTCAGGGGCGTCCGGCGGGGATGCAGTCGCAGTGTCCGAGATGGGCGTCAGCGCGATCGCGCACGGCAAGGCACTTCTGGAGCTCGGGTTCACGGTCGCTCAGGTCGTTCACGACTACGGTGACCTCTGCCAGGCCATCACGGACCTTGCAGTGGAGCGCGACGCGCCATTCTCCGTGGACGAATTTCGCACCCTCAATCGCTGTTTGGACAACGCGATTGCCGACGCGGTGAAAGAGTTCAGCGCCCAGCGGGAAGCTTCGCTGTCTCGATTGCAATTGGCAGCCGAGAACGAGCGTCTCGGGGTTCTCGTGCACGAGTTGCGCAACCACTTGAACACTGCGACGTTGGCATTCACGGCTCTGGAGACCGGAACCCTTCCGGTCCACGGCTCGACCGGAGCCATGCTGAAACGCAGCATCGCGTCCCTGGCCGCCCTACTGACCTCTGCGATCTCCGAGGTCCGCCTCACGGCCGGAACGCGGGTGCAGAGGCAAACGCTATCGGTTGCATCGCTGGTGGAGGTCGCCAAGACGGCCGCATCGCTCCACGCCAGCGCCAAGAGTTGTGTGTTGGTGGTTTCGCAGGTCGACCCGGGCCTGGTCGTCAACGGGAACCGCGAGCTGCTGCTGGCGGCCTTGTTGAACCTGCTTCACAACGCTTTCAAGTTCACGCATTCACACACGGAAGTCACGTTGAGTGCGTACGCTGAGGGTAAGCGCGTGTTGATAGATATCAGGGACCACTGCGGTGGGCTCGCGCCAGGGGCGGTCGAGCGAATGTTCGTGCCGTTCACGCAACTCGGCGCCGACAGGAGTGGCTTGGGACTGGGCCTTTCGATCGCGAAGAAGGGTGTCGAGGAGTCCGGCGGTGACCTGAGCGTGCAGGACGTGCCGGGAGTGGGATGCATCTTCAGGCTGAGCCTTCCGCGCCACTAGGCACTTGCCGCCCAGTCTTGCGCTTGCCGCTGCGCTGGAATGGAAATGGGCACCGCGAGGGGCCCATTTCTGTCTGCCTTGGCTCCCCGACCTGGGCTCGAACCAGGGACCTACGGATTAACAGTCCGGCGCTCTACCAACTGAGCTATCGGGGAACAGAACGCGTAATTGTAGCGGGGTCAAAAGCGCAGTCCGAGTGAGGCATGCCAGGTGCGCGGTGCCAGCGGGTAGAGGTAGGCGTGGCCGAACTGGAAGGGGGCTTCTTGCCAGGCGCGGCGGTCGGCCAGATTGTCGATGCCGGCGCGCCAGACGAGCGTGCTCGCGCCCACCCGCTGCGTGTAACGCGCGCCGAGGTCGACCCGGGTCCAGCCCGGTGTCGCGAGCGAGTTGTCGGGCAGCACCATGCGCTCGCCTTCGTGCGTGACGAAGCCGAGAACGGCCAGGCCCGGCAGGGCGGCGACGTTGTACGCCGCCTGCAACTTGAGGCTGCGCGCGGGCACGTTGGTCGGCCGCAGGCCGTTCAGCGCCGCGTCGTCCGAACCGCGGCGGCGCGCCTGCAGCAGCATGGCGCTGCTGCGCAGCGACCACGCGCCGGCCCGCCACTCGGTCTCCGCCTCGACGCCGCGGTGTACCGCGCTGCCATCGATGCGGCGCACGCCCTCGAAGTCGTTGCTGGCCGGACGGCGGAGGTCGAACAAGGCGATGCGCGTGTCGAGCGTCTGGCCGGCCCGCTTGAACCCGAGTTCGATCTGGCGGCTCTTCAGCGCGGGCAGGGCCTGGCCGGCATTCGCGAACACCGGCAGGTTGGGCACCACCTGCGACTCGATGCCTTGGCCCGCGCTCACGTACAGCTGCGAGCGCGGGCCCAGCGCCCAGGCCAGCGCCAACCACGGCGTGGTGAACGACTGCCGGTAACCCGTCGGCTGCGACCCGTCGGTGACCACGCTCTCGCGCTGCAGGCGCGTGTGCCGCAGGCCGGCCCACAGGCTCGCGCGCGCCGAGAGGGTGACGGCGTCCTGCGCGTACCACTCGACGCTGCGCTCGTCGCGATCGGTGTTGCCGGGCAGCGGCGTCGGGTCGGGCTGCGCCACGGACCGTCCATCGATCGTGCCGCTGCCGATCGGGTTGAACGCCAGGCCGCCGAAGTGCGCCTGGTGCCGGGTGAACAGCACGCCGGCGTTGAAGCGGTGGCTCAGGCCGGCCAGCGTCGCGCGGCCCTTGAGCGCGAGGTCGATCGCGTCGCTCGTGCGGCGCTCGTCGTCGCTGCGGAAGTCGTAGAAGTCGAAGCTGCCGTCCGAGCAGTAGCGGTCGAAGGCGCCTTCGGCGCTGCAGCCGAAGGGGAAGGCGATGCGGTCGTCGCTCACCAGCTGCTGGCGCATGCCGTGTGCGACGAGGTCGAGCTTGCGCTCGGCGTCGTCGACCAACGTATGCGTGAGGCGCAGCGAGCCGGTGCGCCCGGCCATCACGACGGGCAGGCTCCAGTCCTGGTTGTTCAAGTTGATGCGCGGGTCGATGTCGCGTGCGTTCGGCAGTCGCGCGCCGAGCAGGCTGAAACCCGGCGTGCTGGGCTGGCTCTGGCGGCTCAGCTCGAACTCGGCTTCGGCGAAGATGGCGCGGGCGAACTGCGCGTCTGCGGCGGCGGCGATCAGCCAACGCTCGCCGCGGGCGGATCGGGTCTGCGGGTCGAGCCGCGCCGCGCTGGCGTTGATGCGCCAGCCGATCGCGCCGTCGCTGCCGGCGCGGTCGCCGACATCGACTGCCGCTTCGAGCGTGCCGTCTTCCACCCAACGCATTGACGCGTCGCGGATGCGCTCACGCGGGCGCTTGACCACCAGGTTGAGCAAGCCGCCGGGCGCGCTGACGCCGGCCTGCAGCCCGGTCGTGCCTTTGAGCACCTCGAGACTCTGCTTGTTGGCCTGGCCGATCACCGTCTCGGCGTTGATCGGCAGCCCGTCGCGGCGGTAGTTGCTGCGGTTGTCCAACGTGTAGCCGCGCACCGCGACCTGGTTCCAGTAACCCGGCGCGTTGTAGGCGTCGGTGAAGCCCGCGTCGAGGCGCGTGATGTCGGCCAAGCTCGAAATGCCGGCGTCCTGCAACTGGCGCTGGTCGATCACCGTCGCCGAGAACGGCGCGCGCCACAGCGGCACGTCGCCGAAGCCGGCCACCGACGCGGCGTTGCTCGACGCGCTGCGACCGGTGACGGTGACCGTCTGGACTTCGGGGGTCTGCGCGGCGGCGCTGGCGCAGGCGACGACAGCCGCGCACGCGATCGGACGTGAAATGGAAAGGGCAATGGATGGCATCGGATGCTTCCCTGCGCGAGGATTACCTCAATCAGGTTCGAAGGGACTTTCTCAGCCGGGCCGCCTTGCAGCAGCCCAACACCCCTAGCGGACGCTTCAGCGCAAGCGCGAAGCGAGTGAACATTGTGCCCGAAGCGCGGCGACGCGCGCGTACGCCGTCAATCGAACGTCGGCGTCTCCACCCCCAGCACCTTGTGCAGCTTCGGGCTGGTGGTCGTGTACTGCAGATGGATGCGCTTGTCGGGGAAGATGGTGGGCGCGGCGCCGAAGGCGGCGAGCGCGGCTTCGTGGAAGCCGGACAGGATCAGCTTCTTCTTGCCCGGATAGGTGTTGATGTCGCCGACCGCGAAGATCCCAGGCACGTTGGTTTCGAACTTCTCGGTATCGACCGTCAGCTGCTTGCGTTCGATGTTCAGGCCCCAGTCGGCGATCGGCCCCAACTTGGGTGACAGGCCGAAGAACACCAGCAGCATGTCCAGCCGCACCACCCGCGTCACGCCGTCGCCGCCGGTGACCTTGACGCCCGCGAGCCGCCCGTCGGCTTCTTCGATGCCCGTGACCTGGCCGACGACGAACTGCATCTCGTAGGCGTCGCACAGTTCCTTCATCTTCGCCACGCTCGCCGGCGCCGCCTTGAAGCCGTCGCGCCGGTGCACGAGGATCACGCTCTCGGCCTTGTGCGGGCCGTCCTGCGCGAAGTTCAAAGCCCAGTCGAGTGCCGAGTCGCCGCCGCCGACGATGACCAGGTTCTTGCCCGCGAACTGCTGCGGGTTGCGCACCCGGTAGTGCAGTTGCGTGCCGTCGTACTTGTCCAGGCCCTCGATGCGCAGCAGCCGGGGCTGGAACGAGCCCACGCCGCCGGCGATGAAGATCGTCTTCGTCAGCAGCTGCGTGCCCTTGCTGGTCTGCACATCGAAGCGGCCGTCCTCGCGCTTGCGCACCACCGACACCTCCTGCCCCAGGTGGAAGGTGGCGCCGAAGGGCTCGATCTGCTTGAGCAGGTTGTCGGTCAGTTCCTTGCCGGTGCACACCGGCACGGCCGGGATGTCGTAGATCGGCTTGTCCGGGTAGAGCTCGATGCACTGGCCGCCGGGGTAGGCGAGCGAGTCGATGATGTGCGCCTTGATCTCCAGCAGCCCGAGCTCGAAGACCTGGAACAGCCCGACCGGGCCGGCGCCGACGATCACCGCATCGGTTTCGATGGCTTCGGTCATCAGCGGATGAGTTCGTCGAGCTTGCCCGTCTTGTCCTTCCAGTCGTCGGCGTCGGGCGGCGCGGGCTTGCGCTTGGTGATGCTGGGCCACTTCCTGGCCAGGTCGGCATTGAGCTGGATGAAATGCTGCTGGTCGCCGGGCACGTCTTCCTCGGGCACGATCGCATTCACCGGACATTCCGGGATGCAGACCGCGCAGTCGATGCACTCGTCCGGGTCGATCGTCAGCATGTTCGGCCCTTCGCGGAAGCAGTCCACCGGGCAGACATCGACGCAGTCGGTGTACTTGCAGCGGATGCACGATTCGAGGACGACGTGGGTCATGGCGCCGAGGCTTTTCGAGGGGTGAGGGTGGGCCGCAGCAGGCCCGAGAGGCCCGGATTCTAAGACGCGAGGGTTTCCACCACGCGCGCAGGTGCGCTCGCGGCAATGACCGCGAGCGGCGCCGCGCCCGCACCGACGGTCACGACCGTCGGCCGGCCGGCGTGCAGCACGCTCGCGGCGGCGAGGGTGGCGATCCGGTGATCGCTCGCGAGTTGGTCCGGGCGGCCGGCCTGCGACACCACCAGCACCGGCGTGTCGGCCGGCCAGCCGGCCTGAACGAGCCGGCGTGCCAATGCGCCGAGCTGGCGGCCGGCCATGTAGAAGACTTCCGTATCCGCGCTGCGGCTGGCGCGCAAAGCGCCTTCGCGCGTCATCGCGGTCGTCAGCGCGACGCTGCGGCCGCTGCCGCGGCGTGTCAGCGGGCGTTGCGTCGCGGCGGCGGCGGCAATCGCAGCGGTGACACCGGGCACGACTTCGCTTTCAATGCCCGCGGCGGCGAGTGCCAGCAGCTCTTCTTCGAGGCGGCCGAAGATGCTCGGGTCGCCACCCTTCAGGCGCACGACGAGCGCATGTTCGCGCGCCAACCGCACCAGCAGGGCGTCGATCTTCGTCTGCGCGGTCGACTTGCAGAAGCCACGTTTGCCGACATCGATCCAGCGCGCCTGCGGTGCCAGCTTGCGCAGCGCGGGGTCGGTGAGGGCGTCGTGCAGCACCACGTCGGCCTGCGCCAGGCGCTGCGCGCCGCGCAGCGTGATCAGGTCCGCCGCGCCGGGGCCGGCGCCGATGAAGACCACGCGGCCGGTCATGCCGGTCCTTCTTGCACCAGCAGCGCGCCGCTGGTGCGGTGGCTCGCCGGGTCGACGACGATCAGCGCGCCGCCGACGCGGTTGTGCGCATAGGGCGCCAGCGGCAGCGGCGCCTGGGTCTCGATGACCACCTCGCCGATGTCGTTGACACCGAGTTCATGGGCGTCGGTCTCCGCGAGCGTGCGCACGTCGCGGCGGTGCACGATCTCGACGATGCGCGCCGCGACCCAGCGCTGGCCGTGGCGCAGCAGGTATTTGCGGCCGATGATCGCGGCTTCGGTGTCGAGCCAGGCCAGCGTGGCGCGAAACCGGCGTGTGCCCTGCAGCGCGCCGGGGCTGGCGATCCAGTCGCCGCGCGAGATGTCGAGCTGGCGGTCGAGCACCAGCCCGGCGGACTCGCCGGCATGCGCGCTGGACACGCGGTCGCCGGCGCGACGCACCTCCACCACCTGGGCGCATTCGCCGCTCGGGAACACCTGCACCGCGTCGCCCGCCTGCACCGCGCCCTGCGCGATGCGGCCCCAGAAGATGCGCGGCTGGTGGCCCGTGCCCTCGGTCTCGCGCGCGACGTATTGCACCGGCTGCTGCAAGGCGCCGTCGGTGGCTTCCTGCGTCGTCGGCAGGCTCTCCAGCAGCTGCAGCAGCGTCGGCCCGTGGTACCAGTCGGCATCCACCAGCGGCAGGGCGACGTTGTCGCCGCGCAATGCCGACACCGGGACGATGCCGGCGAGCACGATGCCTGCTTCCCGCGCAAAGGCTTCGAGCGCCGAACGCACCGCCGCGTAGGCGTTGCCCGGGTCGGTCACGGCGTCGATCTTGTTGACCGCGAACACGATGCCCGGCACGCGCAGCAGATGCGCCAGCAGCGCATGGCGGCGCGTCTGCGCGAGCAACTGCACCGCCGGCGCGCGCCAGTCGATCTTGGTGATGTCGACCAGCACCACCGCGGCGTCGCTTCCGGCAGCGGCGGTGACCATGTTGCGCGTGTACTGCTCGTGGCCGGGTGCGTCGGCAATGATGAACTTGCGCCGCGGCGTCGCGAAGTAGCGGTAGGCGACGTCGATCGTGATGCCCTGTTCGCGTTCGGCCTCCAGGCCGTCGGTGAGCAGCGACAGATCGACGGCCGCGCCCGCCGCGCGCCGGTGCAGCGCGTCGAGCTGGTCGGCGAGGATCGCCTGCGCGTCCAGCAGCAGGCGGCCGATCAAGGTGCTCTTGCCGTCGTCGACGCTGCCGGCGGTGAGGAAGCGCAAGGCGCGGTGGTCGCTGTCGTCGCTCGTGATCACCGGGCCTTGTTCGAGTTCGAGGACGGCGCTCATCAGAAATAACCTTCCTTCTTGCGCCGCTCCATCGACGCGTCGCTGGTGCGGTCGTCCATGCGCGTGGCGCCGCGTTCGCTGACGGTCACTGTCATCGTCTCGGCGACGATCTGTGCGGCGCTGGCGGCGTCGCTTTCCACCGGGCAGGTGCAGGTCATGTCGCCGACGGTGCGAAAACGCACGGTCGCGGTCTCGACCGCCTCACCGGCCTGCGGCGGCGTCACGTCGGTCAGCGGAACCAGCAGGCCCTTGCGGCGGATGACCTCGCGTGAATGGGCGAAATAGAGCCCGGGCAGCGGGATCTGCTCGCGCGCGATATAGAGCCAGACGTCGAGTTCGGTCCAGTTGCTGATCGGGAAGGCGCGGAAGTGTTCACCCGGCGCGTGGCGCGTGTTGAACAGCGTCCACAGCTCGGGCCGCTGCTCCTTCGGCTGCCACTGGCCGAAGCTGTCGCGATGGCTGAAGATGCGCTCCTTGGCGCGTGCCTTCTCCTCGTCGCGGCGCGCGCCGCCGATCAGGCAGTCGAAGCGGTGTTCGTCGATCGCCTCCAGCAGCGTCACGCTCTGGTGGCCGTTGCGCGATTCGAGCGCGTGCGCCAGGCGCACCGTGCCGCGGCGCATCGAGTCTTCGAGGTGGCCGACGACGAGGCGCTCGCCCATCTCGGCGACGCGCCGGTCGCGAAACTCGATCACCTCCGGGAAGTTGTGCCCGGTATCCACATGCAGCAGCGGGAAGGGCAGCCGGCCGCTGAACCGATTGCCGGCGATACGTTGTTTGAAGGCCTTCTCGGCCAGCCGCAGCACGACACACGAATCCTTGCCGCCGGAGAACAGCAGCGCCGGGCGCTCGAACGACGCCGCCACCTCACGCAGGATGAAGATCGCCTCTTCTTCCAGCAGGTCGAGGTGGCGCTGGTCGAGTTGCGGCAGCAGCTTGTCGACGGACAGCGGCGCGTTCATGCCGGGGCTCCTTCTTCGTTCTTGACATGCAGGCCGCATTCCTTCGCGCCTTCGTCCTCCCACCACCAGCGCCCGGCGCGAAAGTCCTCGCCGAGCGAGATCGCGCGCGTGCAGGGCGCGCAGCCGATGCTGGGGTAGAAGCGGTCGTGCAGTTCGTTGTACGGCACGTCGTGGGCAGCAATGTGATGCCAGACATCGCCCCAGGTCCAGTCGGCGAGCGGGTTGAACTTGACGCGGCCGTTGCTCTCGGTCTCGCGCAACGGCACCTCGGCGCGCGTGGTCGACTGCTCGCGCCGCAGGCCGGTGATCCAGGCCGCCTGGCCGTCGAGCAGGCGGCCCAAGGGTTCGAGCTTGCGCACACCGCAGCACGCCTTGCGCAGCTCGATGCTGTCGACCATCGCACGCTCGCCATGCCGGCGCACGAACTGCACCACCGCCTCCTGGACCGGCGCGAAGCGTTCGACACGCAGGCCGTAGCGCTGCTCGATGCGTGGGATCAGCGCCAGCGTCTCGTCGTGCAGCCAGCCGGTGTCGAGGGTCGCCAGTGTGATCGGCAGCGCGTGGCGCGCGATCAATTCGGTGAGCACCATGTCCTCGGCGCCGAGGCTGGTCGCGAGCACGATGCGCCCGGCGTGTGCGGCAGCGGCGGCCTGCAAGGCGGCCGTGGTCCGGGCCAGCTTGGCGGCGAAGTCGGCGCTCGGCCGCGCGTGCAGTTGGGTCGCGCTCATCCCCGGTCTGCGCGCGCAAACAGCGGGCGCGGCTGCCGCACGTCGCCCTGGTAGTGACCGCTGTCGAAGAACTGCAGCGCACGTTCCGCAGCGGCCTGGTCCTGGCCGGCGGCGAGCTGAACGGCGTCGAAGCCGGTGCGCTCGAGCAGCGGCAGCATGTCGGCCAGCACCTCGCCGGTGGCCCGCAGCTCGCCGCGGTAGCGGTAGCGCGCGCGCAGCAGGCGCGCCTGGCTGTAGGCGCGGCCGTCGGTCCACTTCGGGAACTGCAGCGCGATCAGGGTCAGCTTGTGCAGGCGCGGCAGCAGGTCGATCGGGTCGGCGTCGTTGGCCAGCGTGACCGCGCCGTCGCCCTGTGGCAGTTCGGTCGCAGGCGGGACAAAGCGGATGTTCATGCCGGCTGCCTCGCGGTGGCAAGCCGCACCGCGTCGGCGGCGGTCTTGAAGGCGGCGGGGCCGACGCGTTGCACGGTGTCGATGAAACGTTCGTCGGCCCCACGCTGGCGGCGATAGGTGTCGACCAAGGCCTCGATCACGTCCGGCACCTCGTCGGCGGCGAAGCTCGGGCCGATCACCTTGCCGGCCACCGCGTCGCCGGAGATCGTGCTGCCGTCCGAACCGGCGAGCGTGATCTGGTACCACTCGGCGCCGTCCTTGTCGACGCCGAGGATGCCGATGTGCCCCGAGTGGTGATGGCCGCAGCTGTTGATGCAGCCGCTCATGTGCAGGTCGATATCGCCGATGTCGTAGAGCTCGTCGAGGTCGTCGAACCGTTCGGTGATGGCGGCGGCGATCGGGATCGAGCGTGCGTTGGCGAGCGCGCAGAAGTCGCCGCCCGGGCAGGCGATCATGTCGGTGAGCAGGCCGATGTTGGGCGTCGCGAAACCTTCGCGCTTCGCGGCCTGCCACAGCGCGTGCAACTCGCCTTCGCGCACCCAGGGCAGGAGTAGGTTCTGGTCGTGCGTGACACGCAACTCCCCGGCGCTGAAGCGGTCGGCCAGGTCGGCCGCGGCGTCCATCTGGCGGTCGGTCGCGTCGCCGGGGGCGATGCCCGCCCGCTTGAGCGACAGCGTCACCGCGCGGTAGCCCGGTACGCGGTGCGTATGCACATTGCGTTCGAGCCAGCGTGCATAACCGGGTGGCGCATCGATGTCGCGCGCCGGCGCGAAGGCGGCGCGCGCAGGCTTGACGCTGGCCGGCAGCACGAAGTGCGCGGCGACACGGTCCAGCTCGGCCTGCGGGATCCGGTGCGCGGCGCCGTCGCTGTCATCGGCCAGGATGGCGGCGAACTCGGCGTTCACGGCGTCGAAGAACCTGGCGCCCTCGCTGCGCACCAGGATCTTGATGCGCGCCTTGTAGGCGTTGTCGCGCCGGCCTGAAGCGTTGTAGACACGCACGATCGCTTCGATGTAGACCAGGATCTGCTGCCACGGCACGAAGGGGCTTGCGAGCGCGCCGATCACCGGTGTGCGGCCCATGCCACCGCCGACGTAGACCTCGAAGCCGACCTCGCCGGCGGCGTTCTTCACCAGCTGCAGACCGATGTCGTGCCAGCGGATGGCGGCGCGGTCCTCGCGCGCGCCGCTGACGGCGATCTTGAACTTGCGCGGCAGGAAGGCGAACTCCGGATGCAGCGTGCTCCACTGGCGCAGGATCTCGCAGTAGGGCCGCGGATCGACGATCTCGTCCGCCGCGATGCCGGCCAGCGCGTCGCTGGTGATGTTGCGGATGCAGTTGCCGCTGGTTTGGATGCCGTGCATGTCCACCTCGGCCAGCAGGTCCATGACGTCGGCGCTCCTGTCGAGCGGGATCCAGTTGTATTGAAGGTTCTGGCGGGTCGTGAAGTGACCGTAGCCGCCCCGCCCATCCGGCTGGCGATCGAACTCGCGTGCGATGCGCGCGAGCTGGCGCAGCTGCCGGCTCGACAGCTCCCCATACGGCACCGCGACACGCAGCATCGGCGCGTGGCGTTGCACGTACCAGCCGTTCTGCAAGCGCAGCGGACGGAAGGCCTCTTCGCTCAACTCGCCGCGCAGGTTGCGCTCGAGCTGGTCGCGGTACTGCGCGGCGCGCTGGTGCACGAAGCGGCGGTCGAAGTCGGTGTAGGCGTACATCGGGCGTCAGGCGAGCGCCTGCCAGAGGTTGAACACGCTCAACCCCGAGATCACGCTGCCGACCAGCGCCAGCAGCACGCGGGTGTTGAGCCGGCGCGTCAGGTAGGCGGCGAAGGGTGCAGCGAACAGGCCGCCGAGCACCAGGCCGGCGACGATGACCCACGGGCCGCTGCCGACGAGCAGCGAGAACGCGATCGCGCTCACGAAAGTGAGAAAGAACTCGGCCAGGTTGACCGAGCCGATCGTCATGCGCGGGTCGTGGCCGGTGCCGATCAGCGTCGTCGTGACGACCGGGCCCCAGCCGCCGCCGCCGACCGCGTCGACAAAACCGCCCGCCAGCCCCAGCTTGGCGACATGCCTGGGCTCGCCGCGCTGCGCGCGGATCTTGCGGAACACCTTGCTCAGCACATACAGCCCCATCAGCAGCAGGTAAGCGGCGACGATCGGCTTCATGACCTGGGCGTCGATGCTGGCGAGCAGCCAGGCGCCGGTGACGGCGCCGATCATTCCGGGCAGCAGCAGGCGCAGGAAGAGCCGCTTGTCGACGTTGCCGAGCTTGAGGTGACTGACGCCGGAGACGCCGGTCGTGAACACCTCGGCGATGTGCACACTGGCGCTGGCCACGGCCGGCGACGCGCCGGTGGCGAGCAGGAAGGAGGTGGAGGTGATGCCGTAGGCCATGCCGAGCGCGCCATCCACCGTCTGCGCCACCAGCCCCACCAGCACGGCGCTCCAGAACACCGGGCTGCGCAGCGTGTCGGCCACCACCTGGCTGGCGCTGGTGGTGTTGGCGGGGTCGAACAGCTTGCCGACGAGGTAGATCGTCGTGCCCAACAGCAGGAACAGCACCGTCCACTGCGCGGCCTTGAGCACCGGGTGCGCCGACGCCGCCGCGACTTGACGCTCGACCGGCGGCAGGCCCAAGGCCAGATGCTCGGCGTTGAGCGGGCTGTCGCTTAAATCGAGGTCGCGGATCTTCATGGCTTCGACCGCCATGCTAGGGATCGCCCTGATATAAGCGAACTACATTTTGGAAGGTTGTTTATGCCGGATGTGCTCTAAAGCCGGCTGCCGGAGCAACAAAAACGGCCCGACGTTTGCACGCCGGGCCGCGAAGGTAGATCGAAGGGGGCTTCGAGAGCTACCGAGGAGACAACCTTCAAGAGAGGACTGGCGGGCCTCGTAGCCCGTCAGCTTGACTCAGATGCGGCGCACTCCTGCGAGTTCAAGTCCTTGCAAGACCTTCGCCTTAGGCGGCGCGACGGGTCTTGGTGGCGTTTTGCGTCGCCTTGACGGCCGAGGTGGTGACGGCCTGGAAGTTCGCTTCGGCGACGTCCGCGGCCTGCTTGGCAGCCTTGTGCACACTTTCGAACGCGTTGTTGGCGGCAGCGACAGCCGAGCGCACCAGGGCGACGGCGTTCTCGGTGCCGGCCGGGGCGTTCTTGGCGGCGCTCTCGACCAGCGCGTTGAACTTGCGCTGCGACTCGGCGTACTGCGACTCGACGACCTTGGTCACTTCGACATTCGTCGCGGCGGCGATGTCATAGACATGGCGCGTGTAGGCGGCGGCCTTCTCGGCGGCCGGCTGCAGCAGGCCGGCTTGCAGGGCCAGCAGTTCTTGCGCGTCCTTCACCGACAGGGCGGCGGTGGTCGTGTCGGCGACTTCGCCGAGCGCGGCCTTGGCCACTTGCAGGTTCAGCTCGACGAGCTTCTCGACGCCTTCGAACGCCTTGTTCGTCAGGCCGAAGAGGGTTTCGACATTGGCCTTCTGGGCGGCCAGCACTTGTTCAGCGGTCAGCATGGGAAATCTCCGTTCAGTGGTTGGGATCAGGAATTGCTGCGGTGCAACATGAATCGAAGTATAGGGGTGCTGCTGCCGATTGCAAGCTCAATTTGCTGCGGTGCACCAATCTAGAGTCGCGGGTCTAAGTCGCCCGACGGGGCTGGTCAAGGGCGTTCGAGGAAGGTGCGCACCTCGGGCAGCAGGTCTTCGATCGATGCGGGTGGGCCCTGTTTCTCGTCGTCGCTGGGCGCGATTCGATCCTGCCGCAGCTTGGCGACCAGGCGCCTTTCCTCGAACGACAGATCGCCTTGCGCTTCGATCGTTCGCAGCCACCTGGGCAACGCCGCCACGGCCATCGGCGTAGCTGCCGCAAGCGCGGCGGCAAGCAGAACGCTGGCGCGCGACAACACGTCCAGGCCTTGCCGTTCGGAGATTTGCAGGTGTTCGAGGGCCAGCTGCCGGGCGCGTGCCCCTTCGCCTTGCTCGGCCTCCAGCAGGCAGAGGTGAAACTTGGCCTCGCAGCCGATGACAGGCCCGCCCAGGCGGGCAGCCCGGGCCAAGTGCTCACGCGCCTCGCCGAGACGACCCATCGTCCACATCGATTGTCCGAGCGTGTCCAGCGCATACGACTGCCCCGGCGCGTAGCCCACGCGCTCGAACAGCGTCAAGGCGCGCCGGCTCATCGCGGCCGCCTCGGCGGTTGCCGCCGGATCCGAACGCCACAACAACGACAGCGCCAAGGAGTTGAGCACGCGCGCCACGTCCTGCGCCCGGTCGATGCGCTCGTACAGCGCTAGCGCATCGCGCAGCAGGGTCTCGGCCTCGGCCAGCCGGCCTTGCTTGAGGAGCGAGTTCGCGAGGTTCGACCGCACGGTGGCGACGAAGCTGGGGGATCCGGTCTGCTCGGCGAGCGCAAGGGCTTCGCACAGCTTGCGCTCGGCCGACGTGGTGCGGCCCATCGCGTCGGCTACGACGCCCGCGTTGAAGCGAGCACGCATCGTGAGGACCGGGTCGCCGAGCTCGACCAGCGTCGGCTCTACGGCGTCGAGCCGTTCGAGTGCAACCTCGAGCTTGTCTTCGATGTAGGGAATCGTCGCCGCGTAGAGCATCGCGTAGGCGACGGGAAAGGTGAGGCGCTGCGATCGCCCCAAATCGATGGCTGCGTCGAAGTCTCGCTGCCCTTCGGGCAGGTCGCCGAGCAGGCAGCGCGCGCGGGCACGGTAAGCCAGCACCATGGCGCGCATAGCCGGCTGTCCGCTTGGCCAGGCGTCGAGCAGACGGTTCGCGCTGGCCAGGGTTTCACGAAAGAGCCCGCAACCGAGCAACACCCGCAGCATCGCCTCGGCGATGCCGTCGGCCGGCTCCACGCTGTCCTCGATCCACCGCTCCTGGGCGGCGAGCAGATTGCGCAGCTCCAGGTTCAACGCCGCCGTGGCCTGGACTTCGTCGGGCCCGTCGAGCCGGCTGCGCGTGCGCGCAAGCAAATCGGCATAGAAGCGCGCAAAGCGCCGCTGCACCAGCCGCGCGCCGGCAGGGGTGCGCGCCAGCTGCGCCGCCGCGAACTGACGCACCAGCGGGTGCAGCGACAGCCGGCCGGCTTCACTGCGAGACACCAGCGCTTTGTCGCCCAGCGCCGACAGCAAGCGCAGCGGCGCCTGCGCCACCGCCTGCGCGGCTTCGTTGGTGAAACCGTCGACGAACACCGACAACGCCGCCAGCACCTGCTGCTGCTCCTTGGCGAGCAGCGCCCACGAGGTGCGCACGACCGCGTCCAGGCTGGCCTGGCGCGGCGGGCGGTTGCGGTGCCGGCCCGACAGCGCGGTCATCTCGGCGTCGATCGCCTGCACGAGGTCGGCGCAGGGCACGGTGCGCACCCAGGCGGCTGCGAGTTCGAGCGCCAGCGGCAGGCCGTCGGTCAGGCGGCACAGCCGCACGATGTGCGGCCACTCGGCCTGATGCGAGAAGCCGAGGTAGGCCTGGCGGGCGCGCTGGACGAAGAGCTGCGCGGCCGGGGCGTCGCCCACCGATTCGGCCGCGGCATCGGCACCCGGACAGCCGAGCCCGCCGAGTTCGTAGACCCACTCCTCCTGCAGCCCGAGCACCTCGCGGCTGGTGACCAGCAGCGTCACGCGCGGCGCCTGCCGCAGCAGCAGCAGCACCAGCTCGCAGGACAGCGGGTCGGCAATCAGATGTTCGAAGTTGTCGAGCACGAGCAGCCGGTCCTGGCCGCTCAGCGCGTGGCACAAAGCCATCGCCGGGTCGGGCTGGGCCGGCAGCTCGATCGCCAGCGCGCGCGCCAGCGCCGGTGCAAGCTGCGCGGCCTCGCTCACGCCGCCGAGCGCGATCCAGGTCGCGCCCTGGGCGTGGCGGGCGCCCAGCTGGCTGGCGAGCGCGAACGCCAACCGCGACTTGCCCGCCCCGCCGAGGCCGTGCAGTGTCAGCAGCCTGCACGACGGTTCGGCCAGCAGCCGGGAGAGCTCGGCCAGTTCGTCGACCCGGCCCACGAAGCTGGTGCCCGCAAGCTCGGGCGCGCGCACCGCGGAGTCGATCGGTGCCGGCATGACCGCACCCGCGCGCGGCGCCTGCGCCGGCTGCAGGGCCTCGGCGAGCGCTCGCGTCTCGGGGCTCGGACCGCGCCCGAACGCGACCGCCAGCTCGCGCTGGCAGACCTCGTACTGCGCCAGCGCCGCCTCGCGCTGGCCGGCGTCGATGAACAGCTGCATCAGCCAGCGGTGCACCGTCTCGCTGCCGGGGTCGAGCGCGGCCCAACGGCGCGCCGCGGCCATCGCCGCCTCGCGCTCGGCCGCGGCATGGCCCTGCACAGCCTGGGCGCGGGCGCGGTGGCCGGCGATCAGGCGGTCGAACACCGACTGCGCCAGCTGCAGGTAGCGCGCCCGCTCGCGAAACAGCCAGTCGTCGAACTCGGGCGCCGCGTCGACGAGGTCGAAGTTCGCGAGCAGCGGGCCGCCGTAGAGCTCGGCCGCGCGCGCCAGCTCGTCGAGTTGGTCGGACGCAGCAAGCGCCACGAAGCGCCGGGTGTCGAGGTCGGCCGCGACCCGCAGCGCGATGTGCTCGCGCTCGACCGCCAGGCAGTCCGCCAGCTCGGCAGGCAGGCGTTGCAGCGCCGTGCGCAGGCTGGTCCGCGCCGCCTCTTCGTTGCCCGGACCCCAGAGCAGCCGAGCCAGGTCGCGGCGCGGCTGACGGTCCTCCCGCATGGCGACATACACGAACAACGCGAGCGCCTTCTTCGACGCGCAGGCCAGCGGACGGCCGTCGTCGATCGACAGCTTCGGTTCGCCGAGCAGCGACACGCGAAGGCCTTGCATGCGATCGATTCTAGAAGTCGCTTGCTGCATGAACCGGCCCGATGGGGTGATGTCGCGCGGCTGTCGCGGTCGCGTCGCGGGCCGCTGCCTAGCATGGGTTCATCGCGCCAACGGAGCACCCCGTGCTGATTGAACCGCCCGCCAGGACCCGCTGCCTCGCCGCCGTGCTCGCGTGCGTATGGCTCGCCGGTTGCGCGACGCCTGCCGCCGATGTCGAGCCCGCCGCGGCACCGCCGCTGGCGCAGCATGTAGCACAAGCCTTGCGCGCACTCGCCGAAGGGCAGGGCGCCGCGGCGGTTGAAGTCGCGCAGCGCTGGCTGCTGTCGGACCCGGGTTCGGCCAACGGCCATCTGCTGCTCGCCGCCGGCCACCACCTGGACAGCGACCCGGCATCGGCCGATCTCGCCGCCTCGGGCTACAGCGCGGCGCGCCAGTTCGGCGGCTCGGCGTTCTGGCCCAACTACCTGGCCGGCGTGGCGGCGTTCCAGCGCCAGCAGATGGACGCCGCGCTCAGCCATTTCGCCGACGCGTCACTCACCGAACCGGAGCAGCCGTGGGGCCTGGAAGGCGTGGCCGCGGCGGCGTATGCGAGTGGCCGGGTCGGCCTGGCGTTGGCCGCGGCGCGCCGCGCGCTGGCGCTCGAAGGCCGGTCGGCGCTGGCCTGGCAGACCGCCGTGCTCGCAGCGGCCGCGGGGGCCGACCCGGCCGCGGCCTCGGCGCTGCTCGAGCGTGCGCCGGCCGATCTCGCCCTGTCGAAGCGGCGTTGGGTGCAGGAGCGTGCGAGCCTGCTGTTGCGCACCGCGGCGGTGGACCGGGGCACTGCGCCCGCCGGGCCACCGGACGGCGTTGCCTTGGCGCAGGCCCCGGCCGAGGCGCAGCCGCCGGCCACCACCCCGACCACGCCCGGTGACGCCGCGCCCCACCAACAGCTCAACGTCGACGTGACGCTGATCCTGGCCGACGGTCGGCGCAGCCGCGCCTACGGCGTCAACCTGCTCGACGGGCTGCAGCTGCAGTTCGGCGGCAGCCGGGTCGCCACCGTTACCCGCGGCGGCGCGGCGCCGACCGCGCAGACCGTGATCACGCGGGCCATCCGCCTGCCCGACCTGACCTACAACCTCAACATCTTCAACCGCAGCAACCGCTCCTATGAAGTGATGGCGCGGCCGAGCCTGACCGCGTTCGCCGGCCAGCAGTCGGCCTTTTTTGTCGGCGAGCAACTGTTCGTGCAAGTCAGCGGCGTCAACACCGCGCAGCTGGAGAAGATCGATGTCGGCATCGCGCTCAAGATCACGCCGAGCGAGGTGCGGCCCGACGGCGCACGCTTTCGCATCGAGGCCGACCGCAGCTTCTTCAGCGACGCCGGCGCGGGCAGCTTCAAGGAGCAACTCGCGACCTTCAAGCAGAGCGTGGCGGCCACGGCCGACATCCGCTTCGGCGAGACGCTGGTGCTGAGCGGCCTGTCGGAGACGGTGCGCGACGGCCAGCGCTCGCGCGTGCCCGGCGTGGGCGACGTGCCCGGCCCGGACCTTCTGTTCAGCCGCAGCACGCTGCTTGAGCGCACTCGCTCGGTCATCATCCTCGTCACGCCGTCCCAGCCGCTGGGCATCGCGCGCACCGTGTCGCGCAACCCCGCGCTGGAGCGGCTGGTCGCCTTGTGGGACCAGGTGATCGAGCCGCGCCACGGCGGTGCGGCACTGGTCGAACGGCTGCGCAGGACACCCCTGTTCAGCCGCGCCGCGGCCGGCGACGTGGGCGTGCGCGATCTCGCCGAACCTGCCGTGCGCCAAGCCCTTGCCGCGGCCTTGCTGCGCCCGCTGCTCCAGCAGGCGGGGCGCGCCGCCGCGTCGCCGCCGACCGCACTCCCATCCGGCCCGGTGCCGACTTCGTCCGTCCACCCACCAGGAGAGCCGTCGTGAATCGAGCGAATTGCACCCGCCTCGCCTTGCCGCGCGCCGGGCCCGCGCCTGCGCGCCGCGGTCGCCGCCGTGTCCGTCGTGCCGATTGGCGTGCAGTTCACCACCTCGGGCTGACGCTGGTCCGCTCGACTTCAACCCTTACCAGGAGAACGACCATGGCCTGCCCACGCTTCGCCCGCCCGGCCTTGCCCGCCATCGCGCTGCTGATCGCCGCCTGGAGCGCCCCGGCACAAGCCGCAGTCGAGTACGTCACCCGCACCGGCGACTGCACCAAGGTCGACACCATCGGCGACGGCAAGGACCTCTCGATCATCGCCGGCCCGAACGTGCGGTTCCGCGTCTTCGGCAACTCGGTCAACCTGTCGAACCCCAACTCCGGCTTCCGCATCGCCACCGACAGCGGCTCGGGCAGCGTGGCCGCACGCATCGTCAGCCAGGGCACCGACTGCGGCGGCACCGGCTTTGCGCTGGTCGAGGTCGACTCGCCGGTCGGCCTGGCGTCGGACATCCAACGCTCGCTCTTCTTCAAGATGCCACTGGGCGACGAGTCGCGGCTGCAAATGCGCATTCGCGCCTTCCCGGCGATCGATGTCACCTGGGCGCAGGACGCCGACACCATCGTCGCGTGCGTCGGCGTGGCCCAGCGGCTGAACCAGGACAAGACGCTGCGCATCTCGCTGCCGGCGGGCTACTTCAACGACACGCGCAACTGCACCCAGCGCACGCTGCGCGCGCGGGTGGCGAACGCCGCCTTCGGCGAGATCGACATCCGGCCGTCGTTCAGCTATGCGGTGTCGGGCCTGCCGGCCTTCCTGAGCGCGAACCAGCCGGTCGCGACCACGCTCTCGGCCGACACGTCAATCGTCAACCTGGCGATCGACGTCGCCCGCATCCGCGCCCTGACCACGGCGTCGAACAGCACCCTCACCGTGACCTCGCGCAACCCCAGCCGCACCAGCACGGTGGCCCTCAGCGTCGTGCTGCCGCCGACTCAGGGCTTCGCACAGGCGGCGGCATGCCGCAATCCGGTGACCGGCAACACGGTCAACGTCGACGACCTGGTGAACTGCGAACTGCGGCTCGCCAGCGCGCCGCTGGCCGCCGGCCAGCTGATCACGTTCGAGATGCGCGACAAGGACTGCGTCGCCGCCGGCACCACGTCGTCGAACATGACGTACGCGGCGACCACCGGCATCGGCAGCATCGTGCTCACCGGCACCTCCACCACGATCTTCCAGGTGCCATTTCGCGTGCGCGGCGGCACCAGTTCGGCCGGTACGCCATGCGCGTCGCAAACCGGGGTGCAGCACACCGGTTTGTTCTGGGTCGGTCCGCGCGACAACCCGACCGGCCCGGACTTCACGACTGCGACCTTCCGCATCCGCGCGCTGCAGTGACGGCCACCGCGCTGGCGGCGGGAACACTGGGCGACGCGGAGCGTTCACGTGCCGTGGATTCGACACGCACCGAGCAGACCATCATGCAACGACTCACACGCCGCTTGACAACCCTGGCATTCGCGTTCGCCATCGCTGGCTGCGGGGGTGGTGGCGGGAGCGGTGGTGTTAACCAGCCAGCGGGCCTGCTGGCCGGCGATGCGGCGTCGCTGGCGCTGCCGGCGGTGGTGAATCTGCCCGCGCAGCCAGCGGCCGACGCCGACATCTCGAACGGTGTGATCCTGACCCGGCTCGATGTCGTGCTTGCCACCGACACGACGGTCGGCCAGGTAAACGCCGCGCTCGGCGGCATCGGCGCGACGATCGTTGCGATGCGTGCCGGCACGCCCGTGTTGACGATCGCCGTGCCGCGCCAGGCCAGTGCCGACGCTCTCACCGCGCTGGCCGCAACGCTCGAAGCCCAGCCCGGCATCCTGGCTGCGCTGCCGGGCGTCGAAGCGGCGCTGAACGTGGCGCCACCGTCGCCCGCCGACGTCGATGCCGACTTCCTCTACTTGCACCGCGCACGTTTCCCCGCGGCGTGGAATGCGCGCGCGGCGGCCGTCAACTGCGCCGGCAACAAGGTGACGGTGATCGTTGCCGACGCTTTCCACCGGCCGATCGACGCGCTCTACGCGCAGGTCGCCGGCCAGGTGCCGGGAGTGACCGACTTGGGCAGCGGCTCGGCGCCGGCCGGCGGCTTCGACGGCTTTCACGGCTACGACGTGCTGACGACCTTGGCGGCCAGGCTCGACGCGACCGTGCCGACCGGGGCCAACCCTTTCCCCGACTGCATGGACCTCAAGGCGGTGCAGATTAAAGGCCTGAACCCGTACGGCATCACGGCCGAGATCGAGTCCGCGCTGGCGGCTAGCAGCGGCAAGGTGGTGGTCAACGCCTCTTACGGCTGGGATGCCTGCGGCGTGCCCGACGTTGCCGGCGTGCAGCCGCCATGCACGGCAGTGAACCTGAACGCGCCGACCGCACGCGCCCGCGCCATCTGGGCCGGCATCCAGCGCATGTCGCTGGCGCCTTTCGCCAGCCGTGCCCTGGTGGTGTCCAGCGCCGGCAACGAGGCCGACAAGCCGGTCGGCACGACCTATGTCGGCGCCGGCATCGCCGGCTTCGGCTCGGCCTTCAACATCGCGGCCAGCGCCGACAGCGCGATGTCCTTCGCGTCGAACAACCTGCTGTGGGAGCCGACCGTGAGGTGCGCGACGCCGCCTTGCCTGCCGTCACTGACCGCGACCGCCGCGGACGTGGCCAACATCGCCCGCGTGCTGGCCAACCTGGGCCAGGCCTCGGCACCGCGCGCCGCCAATGTGCTGGTCGCCGGCAGTGTCGAGCCCTTCCTCCTGCAACGCTCGGCATTCTCCGAACCGGGCGCACCCGTGCTGGCGGTCGGCGAGGGCATTCCGACGCTGCTCGGGATCCCGAAGAATGGCACGAGCTATGCCGTTCCGCAGGTGGCCGCGCTGGCTGCCTACCTGTGGATGCTGTCGCCGGATCTGCGTGCCCAACCGATCCAAGACACCGTGAGCGCCATCCAGGCCAACGCGTCGAATGGGCTCGTCGTCGATGGCGTCAACATCGCCGACGGCCTGATCAACGCCTACGCCAGCGTGCTGTCGCTCGACCGGACGAGCGCGCTTTCCGCCGCCAGCGCGCCGATGCGCCTGGCGGTCCTCGACGTCACCGGCGACGGCGCCTTCAATCTCGCCGACCTGCAGGCCTATCACGCCGCCTACATCTCCGCCGGCACGCCGCGTGAACCTTCGGTACGCGACTACAGCCGCCACGACCTGAACGGCGACGGTTTCACCGGCGGCAGCCGCACGACGCGCATGGACCTGGACCCCAACGGCTCGACCCGCTTCGGCGCGCCGCAGCTGACCACGCTCGACGGCCAGATCGACAACGTTGCGGTGACCTACAACGAGCAGGCCATCAGCGACGCTCAGGCGCTGTGCTTCTTCGCCACCAGCGCGCTCTACAGCGGCAGCGACGTCGCCGCGCGCGATGCGTTGCTGAAGGAGCTGTGCCCGACGGCGCCGGCGCCAGCGCGGTCGATCTGGCTCGGCGAGGTCACGGTTTCCACGATCAGCGGTGGCGAGTCGCTCGGCGCAGAGCTCTCCTTCCTTTCCGACGGTTCGATGATCGGGAGGGCTGGAACTATGGGCTTCATCTTCGACGTCGGCGGACAGGTCGTAGACAACGTGGTCTCGTTCGGCGTGGTGTCGATCGGCGACGGCGGTGAATTGGTCACCGGAACCTTCACAGGAAGCATCAACGAAGCACGCACGCGGATGAACGGCACCTATTCCATTGGCGGCCACGCCGGCAGCTGGGAGCTGAAACGCTGCGAGGGGGTCAATGTCCCCGTGACCGGCTGCCCGTGACGGTTCGCATGCGCGGAATAATCGCCCCGCATGCGGGTGTACTACTCTGACCACTTCGTCTTGCCGCTGCCCCCCGGGCACCGGTTTCCGATGCCCAAGTACCGCCTGCTGCGCGACCGCGTGGCGGCGGAGTGCGCCGCGGTGCGGCTGGTAGAAGCGCTGCCGGCCAGCGAGGGCGAGCTCGCGCTGGCGCACTCGCCCGACTACATCGAACGCGTCTTCGCCGGCACGCTGTCGGCGGCCGAGCAACGCGCCATCGGCTTTCCCTGGTCCCCGGCGATGGCCGAGCGCGCCCGCCGCTCCGTCGGCGCGACGATTAGCGCCGCGCGTTCGGCGCTGGCCGAGGGCGCGGCCGCGCAGTTGGCCGGCGGCACCCACCACGCACATGCGGACCGTGGCAGCGGCTATTGCGTCTTCAACGACATTGCAGTCGCGGCGCGGCTGATGCAGGCCGAGACGCACCGGCACATGCGGCGCGCGCTGAACGTCGTCGTCATCGACCTCGATGTACACCAGGGCGACGGCACGGCGGCGATCTTTGCCGACGACGCGAGCGTGTTCACGCTGTCGCTGCACGGTGAGAAGAACTTTCCGGCGCGCAAGCCGCCGAGCGACCTGGATGTGGCGTTGCCGGACGGCTGCACCGACGGCCCTTATCTCGACGCGCTCGACACCGCGCTCGAGCAGATGTGGCAACACCAGCCGCAGCCCGGTCTGGCCTTCTACCTCGCCGGCGCCGACCCGCACGAGGACGACCGCCTCGGCCGCTTGAAGCTCACGGCCGCCGGCCTGGCCGAGCGTGACCGGCGTGTCTTCGCCGCCTGCCGCGAGCGCGGCGTGCCGGTGGCGGTGGTGATGGGCGGCGGATACGGCCGCGACATCCACACCACGGTCGCGCTGCAGCTGGCCACGGTGCGGCAGGCGGCCGCCTGCGCGCGGTCGCGCGCGGGGATGGAACAATGCGCGCCATGAGCCTGCCCGCCGAACCCCCCGTCACCGCCGCCTCCACCGCCGCTGTCGATGCGGCGATCGCCAGCCGCCGCTCGGTGCGCAAGTTCCTGCCCACGCCGGTGCCGCAGGCGACGATCGAGCAGATTCTGGCGCTGGCGGCGCGGGCGCCGTCGGGCACCAACACCCAGCCCTGGCGGGTCTATGTGCTCACCGGGGCGTCGCGGCAGGCCCTGTCGGACAAGATCCTCGCCGCCTACAACGACCCCGCCGAGCGCGCCCGGCACGCCGACGAGTACGCCTACTACCCGACCGAGTGGGTGTCGCCCTACATCGACCGCCGGCGCAAGATCGGCTGGGACTTGTACGGCCTGCTCGGCCTGGGCAAGACCGACAAGGCCGGCATGCACGCCCAGCACGGCCGCAACTACGGCTTCTTCGACGCGCCCGTGGGCCTCATCTTCACCATCGACCGCGTGCTGCAACAGGGCAGCTGGCTCGACTACGGCATGTTCCTGCAGAACGTCATGACCGCTGCGCGTGCGCGCGGCCTGGACACCTGCCCGCAGGCGGCGTTCATGCAGTTCCACCGCATCATCATCGAACACGTCGGCGCCGGCCCGCAGCAGATGCTGGTGTGCGGTATGTCGATGGGTTACGCCGACCCCGACGCGGTGGAGAACCGCCTCGTCACCGAGCGTGAACCGGTGGCCGGCTTCGCCACCTTCCTCGAATGAACACGCGGCGCATCGTCGCGCTGGCGCTGCTGGGCACCCCGGCGCTGGCACAGGCCGCCGAGCTCGACGGCGCGGCATTTTCGGCCTGGTGGGGGCTGCCGTTCGCCGGCATACTGCTGTCGATCGCGGTCTTCCCGCTCGCCGCGCCGCACATCTGGCACCACCACTACGGCAAGATCACCGCCGCCTGGGCGCTCGCCTTTCTGCTGCCGTTTGCGCTCGTCTTCGGCGCCGGCGCGGCGGGTGCGGCGTTCGTGCACACGCTGCTGGCCGAATACATCCCGTTCACGATCCTGCTCGTCGCGCTGTTCACTGCCGCCGGCGGCATCTACATCCGCGGCAACCTGCACGGCAGCCCGGGGCTGAACACCGCGCTGATGGCGATCGGCGCCGCGCTCGCCAGCCTGATGGGCACCACGGGTGCGTCGATGCTGCTGATCCGCCCGCTGATCCACGCCAACGACAACCGCAAACACGTCGCGCATGTCGTCATCTTCTTCATCTTCATCGTCAGCAATGTCGGCGGCTCGCTGACGCCGCTCGGCGACCCGCCGCTGTTCCTCGGCTTCCTGAAGGGCGTCGATTTCTTCTGGACCGCGCAGCACATCTTTCCGCAGACGCTGTTCATGGTGGGCGCGCTGCTCGTCATCTTCTATGCCATCGATCGCTACTGGTATCGCAAGGAGAGTTGTGAGCCGACCGACCCGACACCCGACACGCCCGCCTTCGGCCTTGACGGCGCGATCAACTTCCTGCCGCTGCTGGCGGTGATGGGACTGGTGCTGATGAGCGGTGTCTGGAAACCCGGCATCGCGTGGAACGTCTTCGGCACGCCCGTCGAGTTGCAGCAGATCGTTCGTGACGGTGCGCTGGTGATCGTGACGATCGTCTCGCTCGCGATCACGCCCAAGGGTGTGCGCGAGGCGAACCAGTTCTCCTGGGCGCCGATGCAGGAGGTGGCGAAACTCTTCGCCGGCATCTTCCTGACGATGATTCCGGTGCTGGCGATGCTCAAGGCCGGCGAGGCGGGCGCCTTTGCCGCCGTCACACGCGCCGTGACAGGCGCCGACGGGCAGCCGCTCCCCGGTGCCTACTTCTGGTTCACCGGCGCTCTGAGCAGCTTCCTCGACAACGCACCGACCTACCTGGTGTTTTTCAACCTTGCCGGCGGCGACCCGCAAGTCTTGATGACCACGCTTGCGCCAACACTCGCCGCGATCTCCGCCGGCGCGGTGTTCATGGGCGCCAACACCTACATCGGCAACGCGCCCAACTTCATGGTCAAGGCCATCGCCGAAGATCGCGGCATCAAGATGCCGAGCTTCTTCGGCTACATGGTCTGGAGCGGAGCGGTTCTGATTCCGCTGTTCATCGTCATCACCTTCATCTGGTTCTAGTGCCATGACCACACGACCCAGCGTGCTCGTTGCGCGCAACATCTTCCCGGACATCGTCGAGCGCCTGCGCGAGCACTTCGACGTTGATCTTCACGCCGATGCCGCGCCGATGCCGCGCGACGAACTGCTGCGCCGGATGCAAGACAAACAAGGCGCGCTCATCACCAGCACCGAACGCATCGACGCCGAGCTGCTCGCCGCCTGCGCCGAGTTGCGTGCCGTGTGCAACATGGCGGTCGGCTACAACCATGTGAATGTCGAAGCCTGCACCGCACGCGGCGTCTGGGTCACCAACACACCGGACGTGTTGACCGAGACCACCGCCGACCTCGGCTTCGCGCTCATGATGGCCGCCGCGCGCCGCATCGCCGAGAGCGAACACTTCCTGCGCGCAGGCCGGTGGGAACACTGGGCCTACGACATGTTCACCGGCGCCGACGTGCACGGCGCCACACTCGGCATCCTCGGCATGGGCCGCATCGGCCAGGCGGTGGCCAAACGCGGCGCGCTGGGGTTCGACATGCAGGTGATCTACCACAACCGCAGCCGCCTGAGCGCCGCGCTGGAGGCGCCGCTGAGGGCGCGCTATGTGGACAAAGCGACGCTGCTGCGCGAGAGCGACCACCTAGTGATCGTGATGCCTTATTCGCCCGCCAGTCACCACACGATCGGCGCCGCCGAGCTGGCGCTGATGAAGCCGACGGCGACGCTGACCAATGTCGCACGGGGCGGCCTCGTCGACGACGCCGCGCTCGCGCAGGCGCTCGCCGAAGGCCGCATCGCCGCTGCCGGGCTCGATGTGTTCGAGGGTGAGCCGAAGGTGCACCCCGCACTGCTGAAGGTTCCCAACGTCGTGCTGACGCCGCACATCGGCAGCGCCAGCGTCGCCACGCGGCGCGCCATGGCGGGGCTGGCGGCGGACAACCTGATCGCGCTGCTGAGCGGCCGAGCGCCGCTGACGCCGGTGAACCGCGTCGCAGCGCTCGGCTAGCATTCGCGCATCGAAAGAATCGGAGAGTCTCATGCGCATGGCCTTGGCCTGCATCGCCCTGTCGTCGGCCGCTGCCGGCCCGGCAGCGGCCCAGGAGGCGGCACTCGCGCGCTGCCGCACGGTCACCGAGCCGATGGCGCGGCTGGCGTGTTACGACGCCATCAAACCCGCCGCCGACACCATCGGCCTGCCCACCCCCGAGGCGCGCGGCGACGCGCCCAGCGTCATGACGACGATCGCGGGCGAGTTCCTCGGCTGGGTGCCGAACGGCCAGATCACGCTCGCCAACGGCCAGGTCTGGCGCGTCATCGACGGCAGCCGCGGGGTCTACAAGTTGAGCAACCCGAAGGTCGAGATCAAACGCGGCGCGCTCGGCTCGTTCAACCTCGACATCGAAGGCACCTTCCAGTCGCCCAAGGTGCGGCGCGTGCGCTGACAGGCCAGCCGTGGCGGACCCGCACCACATCGCCGACCTCGACCAGCTCGCGGCCCGCTACGGCACGCCCAGCGAGGCCTCGACGCGCAAGCAGGTCGACCGTGTCCATCCGACACCGGGCGCCATCCTGTCGGCGTTGAGCGAAGGCGGCTTCGACGGCGTGACCTACGACCGCGAGCTGCGGCCACGCCAGCGCGCCACGCTGTACTGATGCCGCCGATCGACTGGATCCTGCTCGCGCTGGTCGCGCTGAACCTCGTCCTGCTGGTCGTGCTGCTGCTGCGCCGCGGCGCGGATGCGACGCTCGAACGGCTGGAGCGCGAACTGCGCGACGAACTGGCACGCTCCGGCAGCGCCGGGCGGCAGGAGCTGGGGCAGGGCCTGGCCGCGTTGCAGCAGACCTTGCTCGCGCAAAGCGGCGACGCGCTGCGCACGCACAACGAACAGGTGGACGCCATGCGGGTGCAGCTCGGGCAGTTGCAGCAGGCGATGACCTTCGGCTTGAACCAGGCCTCGGCGGTGCTCGCCGAGCAGCTCGGGGCCTTGTCGCTCGCCAACGAGCGCCGGCTGGCGGCGCTGCAGGAAGGCAACGAGAAGAAGCTCGACCAGATGCGGGCGACGGTCGACGAAAAACTGCAGGCGACGCTCGAACAGCGCCTGGGCGAAAGTTTCAAGCAGGTCGCCGACCGGCTCGAGCAGGTGCACCGCGGCCTGGGCGAGATGCAGACGCTGGCACGCGATGTCGGCGCGCTGAACCGGGTGCTGACCAACGTCAAGACACGCGGCATCTTCGGCGAGGTGCAGCTGGCCGGCCTGATCGAGCAGGTGTTCGTGCCCGAGCAGTACGCGACCAACGTCGAGACGGTGCCCGGCAGCGGCGCGCGCGTCGAGTTCGCGATCCGCCTGCCCGGGCGCGGCGCTACGGGCGAGCGGCCGCTGTGGCTGCCGATCGACGCCAAGTTCCCGCGCGAGGACTACGAGCGCCTGGTCGATGCGCAGGAGCGTGCCGACAAGCCGGCGATCGAGTCGGCCGCGCGCGCGGTCGAGATGCGCCTGCGCGCCGAGGCGCGCACGATCAGCCAGAAGTACATCGCCGCGCCGTACACGAGCGAGTTCGCGATCCTGTTCCTGCCCACCGAGGGCCTGTATGCCGAGGCCCTGCGCCGGCCCGGGCTGGTCGAGGCGCTGCAACGCGAACACCGTGTCACGCTGTGCGGGCCGACGACGCTGCTCGCGACCTTGACCAGCCTGGCCATGGGCTTTCGCACGCTGGCGCTGGAGCAGCGCTCGGCCGAGGTCTGGGAGGTGCTGGGCGCCGTGAAGACCGAGTTCGCCCGCTTCGGCGGCGTGCTCGCGAAGACCAAGAAGAAGCTCGACGAGGCGAGCAGGACGATCGACGCCGCCGAGGTGCGCACACGCGCGATGGCGCGCAGCCTGCGCGGCGTCGAGGCGCTGCCCGGCGAGCCCGCGCGCCACCTGCTGGAACTGGCGGACATCGACGACGAGGACACCGAGGCCCAACCTTGAGCGCCGGCGCGCGGGCTGCGCTGCCGGCGGCCGTGGCGGCGCTGGTCTGTGTGCACACCTGCATGACGGCGACGCGCGTCGCCGCCAGCCTGCACCTGTTGCAGCAGGGTGAGCCGACCTGGATGGTCGGCGCGCTGCTGGCGGCGTTTGCGGTCGGGCCGATCGTGCTCGCGCTGTGGGCCGGCCAGCAGGCCGACCGGCACGGCATGCACCGCACGCTGGCGGTCGGTGCCGTGCTGGGCAGCCTGGGCGCGCTGGCGGCCGTTTTGTCGCAGCAGCCCGCCGTGCTGATGGGCGCAGCGCTCGCCACCGGCGGGGCGATCAGTGTCGCGGCGATCGGCATCCAGCGCGAGGCCGGGCGCATGGCGCGCGACGCGCACGACCTGAAGCGCGTGTTCGCCTGGGTCGCGCTCGGGCCGGCGTTGTCCAACAGCATCGCGCCGGTGGTGGTCGGCCTGCTGATCGACCATGTGGGCTTTCGCAGCGCGTTCGGTTTTGCGGCCTTGTTGCCGCTGGCCGCGTGGTGGGGCGCACGCCGCATCCCGCGCGCGCCGGCCGGCGGCCTGCTTGCGGCCGGCGCGCCGCCGCCGCGCGCGGCCTTCGAGCTGCTGCGCGAGCTGGACTTTCGCCGTCTGCTGGCGGTGACGATCGTGATGGCGGCCTGCTGGGACGCGCACAGCTTCGTCGTGCCGGTGCTCGGCCATGCGCGTGGGCTTTCGGCGTCCAGCATCGGCGTCGTACTGGGCGCCTTCGCGCTCGCGGTGCTTGGCGTGCGCATCGTCATCTCGCGCTGGGCCGAGCGCCTCGACGAGGCCCGCGCGCTGCCGGGTGCGATGACGCTGGCCGCGGCGGTGTGCCTGCTCTACGGCCTGCTGCCCACAACGGCGGGCATGGCGCTGGGGTCGGCCTTGCTCGGTCTCGCGCTCGGCTCGGTGCAGCCGATGGTGATGGCGCGCCTGCACCAGATGGTGGCGCCCGAGCGCCACGGCCAGGCGCTGGGGGTGCGCATGCTGGCGACGAACCTGGCGACCCTCGGGGTGCCACTCGCGTTCGGCCTGATGGCCGGCGTGGCCGGCGTGTTGTCGCCGCTGTGGCTGATGGCCGCGCTGATGCTGCTCGCTCTACGACCGGCGCGCCAGCTGAACGGCTAGAACCTGAAGCGCTCCGGGTCCGCCGTCGGCAGCATGGGAATCGTCGGCTCGGCGGCACGCGCAGGTTCCACCGGGTTGGGGCGCGGCAGCAGCGGCTGCGCCGGCGGGGCTTCGTAGTTGGGCGGCAGGGCCGACCGCAGCGGGTAGCCGGCGAGGTCGAGCGTGTCGTTCCACAACTGCGGTGCATAGGCGCGCAGGCGCTGCTGGCCGACCATCAACACCGGCGCCTCGCTGCCACCCACCAGGCGCGGCCAGGCTTCGCGTTCCTCGTCGGTGCTGGCGATGCGTTCTTGGAACGGCACGCCGCGCTGGCGCAGCAACTGGCGGCCCTGCTCGCAGGCGTCGCCGCAGTCGGCCGCGGTGTAGAGCAGGACGGGAAAACGTTGCGCCGGCTCGCGCAGCACCGCCGGCAGCACGCTGGTGGTGGGCGTGCTGCCGTCGGCACGCACCTGCTGTACACGCCCGGCACCGCTGCCGGGTGCGCGGTCGGTGTAGGTGACGCGACCGTCGGGACTGACGACCTTGTACAAGGCCCAAGTCGTCGAGGGCAGCAGCAGCGCGCCGACGGCGCCCAGCGTGAGCAGAGTCTTGACCATGCCCCGAATCTAGCGCGCGCCGCGCCGCGGCTCAAGCCGCGCCTGGGTGGTGTCTTACGCCATGCCCTGGTGGCGCAGCAGGGCGTCGATGCGCGGTTCGCGGCCGCGGAAGGCCTTGAAGCTGGCGATCGCCGGCCGGCTGCCCCCTACTTCGAGGATCTCTCGCGCCAGCCGCGAACCGATGTCGGGGTTCAACACGCCGCCCTCCTCGAACGCGCTCCAGGCGTCGGCCGACAGCACCTCGGCCCACTTGTAGCTGTAGTAACCGGCCGCGTAACCGCCGGCGAAGATGTGCGAGAAGCCGTGCTGGAAGCGGTTGAATGCCGGCTGCTCGACCACCGTCACCTCGCCGCGTACCTCGTCGAGCACGGCCTGGATGCGGTCGGCGGCCGGGGGCTCGGCATGGATGCGCAGGTCGAACAACGCCATCTCGACCTGGCGCAGCGTTTGCAGGCCGCTCTGGAAGTTCTTCGCCGCCAGCATCTTGTCGAACAACGCGCGCGGCAGCGCGGCGCCGGTCTCGACGTGCGCGCTCAGGCGCTGCAGCACATCGTGCTCCCAGCAGAAGTTCTCCATGAACTGGCTCGGCAGTTCGACCGCGTCCCATTCGACCCCCGACAGCCCCGACACCGCGAGATCGTCGATGCGCGTGAGCATCAGGTGCAGGCCATGCCCGAACTCGTGGAACAGGGTGATGAGGTCGTCGTGGGTCAGCAGCGCGGGCTGGTCGCCGACCGACGGCGCAAAGTTGCACACCAGCGTCGCGACCGGCGTCTGCAGTTCGCCCCCCGGGCGCAACCAGCGCGAGCGCACGTCGTCCATCCACGCACCCGGGCGCTTGCCGGTGCGCGCATACGGGTCGAGGTAGAACTGGGCGAGCAACTCAGCCGCGCCGCCCTCGGCGCCTGGTCGACTCCGTTCGACGCGGTAGAAGCGCACGTCGCGCTGCCAGATGGAGGCGTCGTCAGGCTTGATCTTCACGTCGAACACGCGTTGCACGATCTCGAACAGGCCGCTCAGCACCTTGGCCTCGGTGAAGTACTGCTTCACCTCCTGGTCGCTGAAGGCATAACGCGACTGCTTGAGTTGTTCGCTGGCGTACGCCAGATCCCAGGCCTGCAGTTCGGGCAGGCCCAGGTGTTCGGCGGCATAGGCACGCAGCTCGGCGAGATCGCGCTCTGCATGGGGTCGTGCACGCTGCGCCAGATCGCGCAGAAATCCGGCCACCTGCGCCGGCGAGTCGGCCATCTTGGGCACCAACGACACCTCGGCGTAGTTGGCATGGCCGAGCAGGCGCGCCTCCTCCTGGCGCAGCGCGAGCAGCTCGCGCATCGCGTCGGAGTTGTCGCGCTCGGCCGGGCCGAGCTCGCTGGCGCGCGTGACATAGGCACGGTACAGCGTCTGGCGCAGCTTGCGATCGACCGCGTACTGCATCACCGGGCCGTAACACGGGTAGTGCAGCGTGAGCTTGTAGCCAGCCTGGCCTTCGGCCTGCGCGGCGTCGCGCGCGGCCTGTTTGACGTCGTCGGGCACACCGTCCAGCTCGGCCGCGGTCGCGACGTACGCAAAACCGTCGGTGGCGTCGAGCACATGCTCCGAGTAACTCTGCGACAGCTCGGCCAGGCGCTCCTGGATCTGCGCATAACGTTCCTTGGCAGCGCCCTGCAACTCGGCACCGGAAAGCCGGAAGTCGCGCAGCGCGTTCGACAAGGCGCGCTGGCGCGGCGCCGTCAGCGCGGCGGCGTCGATCGCCCTGTACTTCGCATGCAGCCGCTCGTCGGCGCCGAGTCGGGTGAAGAACTCGGTCACCTTTGGCAGGGCGGCGTTGTAGGCGGCGCGCAACTCCGAAGTATCGACAACCGCGTTCAGGTGTCCGACCGCGCCCCAGGCGCGGCCCAGGCGTTCGAGCGCCACGTCCAGCAACGCCGACATCGTGTCGTAGTCGGCCGGCACGGCGTCGCTCACGGTCTGCTCGAGGGCAAGTCCGGCGTCGGTGAGCAGGGTGTTCATCGCCGGTGCGACATGTTCGGCGCGGATGGCCGCGAAGTCCGCAAGGCCGGTCATGTTGAGCAAGGGGTTCATCGTGTTTGCAGTTGTTGACGTGCCGCCTCGACGGTGTTGACCAGCAGCATCGTGATCGTCATCGGGCCGACGCCGCCCGGCACAGGCGTGATCCAGCCCGCCACCTCTCGCACGGCAGCGAAGTCGACATCGCCGCAGAGTTTGTTCTCGTCATTGCGGTTGATGCCGACGTCGATCACGATCGCACCCGGTTTCACCATCGGCGCCGTCACGGTGTTGCGCCGCCCGACGGCGGCCACCAGCACGTCGGCCTGGCGGGTGTGCAGCGCCAGGTCGGGGGTGCCACTGTGGCAGATGGTGACGGTGGCGTTCGCCTGCAAGAGCAGCAGCGCCATCGGCTTGCCGACGGTGTTGCTGCGCCCGATCACGACCGCGTGTTTGCCTTGCAGCGGCAAGCCGGTCGACTCGATCAGCTTCATGCAGCCGTAGGGCGTCGCCGGTTTCAGGCCCGGCAGGCCAGCCAGCAGGCAGCCGGCCGAGTGCACCGAAAAACCATCGACGTCCTTTGCGGTTGTGATCGCCTCGATCACGCGTTGCGGGTGAATAGGCTGGGGCAGCGGCATCTGCACCAGGATGCCGTGAATCGTCGGGTCGGCGTTGAGGGCGGCGATGCGCGCCAGCAACTCGGCCTCGCCGAGGCCGGCGTGATAACGCTCCAGCAGCGAGCGGATGCCGTGGTCGTGGCAGGCCTTGACCTTGTTGCGCACATAAACGGCGCTCGCCGGGTCGTCGCCCACCAGGATCACCGCCAGGCCGGGCCGCACGCCCCGCGCCGTCAGGGCCGCGGCGTCACGTGCAACCTCGGCGCGGATGCGGGTGGAGAGGGCGTTGCCGTCGATCAACTGGGCGGCCATGCGGCTCCTGAATGCAAGAGGCCGCTGGTGGGAACAGCGGCCTCGGGGTCGGAAAATGCTCAGGCCTTTGTGGTCTGCGCGCCGAGCGCGATCTTCAGCAGGTCGGCCACCGTGTTGGCGTTCAGTTTCTCCATGATGTTGGCGCGGTGCGCCTCCACCGTCTTGATGCTGATGCCCAGGTCATCGGCGATCTGCTTGTTCAGCCGGCCGGCGACGATGCGCTCCAGCACCTGCGCCTCGCGCGTGGTCAGGCGGCTCAGCAGCGCGTCGCGGCTCGCCTGTTCCTGGTGCTGGCTGAACGCTTGCCGCGCCGTCTCCAGCATGCGCTCGACCAGGCCGAGCAGCTCGTCTTCCTTGAACGGCTTCTCGATGAAGTCCATCGCCCCCTTCTTCATCGTCGTCACCGCCATCGGCACGTCGCCGTGACCGGTGATGAAGACGATCGGCAGCGGGCTCTTGCGCTCCATCAGCCGGTCTTGCAGCTCCAGGCCGCTCATGCCGTCCATGCGGATGTCGGCGATCAGGCAGGCCACCTCGCGCGGGTCGAAGCGCGACAGGAAGGATTCCGACGAGTCGAAGCACTTGACGCGGTAGTCCTTGCCCTCGAGCAGCCATTGCAACGAGTCGCGCACCGCTTCGTCGTCATCGACGACGTAGACGGTGCCCTTCTTGGGGATCAGGCTCATTGGAAATCCTCCGTGCTGCGCACTCCGGAATTCGCCTTGGGAGCGGCCCGGCGGCTCATGAGGCGATGCTGGTGTTGGCAGGCGCCGGCAAGTCGGCGCGAGCCGTGGTCTGAACCGGCAGTGTGAAGCTGAAACGACTGCCGATGACGGTGTCGCCATTGTAGAGGTTCTGCGCCCGGATCCGGCCGCGGTGCGACTCGACGATCGAGCGGCACAGCGACAGGCCGATGCCCAGGCCGTCGGACTTGGTCGAGTAGAAGGCCTCGTACATGCGCGCCAGCACCTCCTCGCGCATGCCGGGGCCGGCGTCGGTGACGCTGAACTCGATCACGCCGCCCTCGTCCGGCGTGTGGCGCGGAACGACCCGCAGCTCGATATGCCGGCGCGCCGAAGGCAGGTCCGCGTTGTCGATCGCCTCGGCGGCGTTCCTGACCAGGTTGAGCACCACCTGTTCGATCAGGATCGGGTCGCACATCAATGTCGGCAGCCGCTGCGCCACATAGGTCGACAGCTGCACGTTGCGGCGTCGGAGTTCGATGTTGGCCAATTCGACCGCGTCGTCGATGATCGTCTTCGCCTGCGCCGCCTGGCGCTGCGGCTCACTCTTCTTCACGAAGGCGCGGATGCGGCGGATGATCTCGCCGGCGCGCTGTGCCTGGCGCGCGGTCTTGTCGAGCGCGGCGACGAGATCGTCCTTGGCGATCGAATCGGCCTTCACACGCGACACCATGCCGTTGCAGTAGTTGGTGATCGCGGTCAGCGGCTGGTTCAGTTCGTGCGCGACCGAACTCGCCATCTCGCCCATCGTCACCAGCCGGCTCGTCACCTGCGCCTTCTGTGCTTGCTGCGCTGCCGCCTCCTCGGCGCGCCGGCGGGCGGTGATGTCGGTCGCGATCAGCATCTGCGCCAGCCGCCCATCGGTCCACTGCAGGTAACGCGAGCGCACGTCGAACCACTTCTGCAATGCCGGCGCGAACACCTCGCGCGGGTCGCTGCCGGATTCGGTCAGGTGTTCGGTCGGCAGGCCGGACAGGTTGTCCACCGACTCGTCGATCTCGGGCAGCTTGAGCGGCGGCAGGTGGCCGCCGGCGAGGGTGGAATGGCCGCGCGGGTCGGCGCCGAACCACAGCCGGTACGAGCGGTTGGTGAACAGCAGCTCGCCCTGCTGCACCGACAGCACCGACACCGCGGCGTCCAGGCCCTCCAGCACGGTCGTGAAACGTTCATGCGATGCCGACAACTGGTCGCGGATGCGTTTCGCCTCGGTGATGTTGGTGATCGAGGTCATCCAGCCGGTCTGCTGGCCCTTCTGGTCGATCAGCGGCGAGACGTACATGCGGGCGTCGAACAAGGTCGCGTTGCGCCGCATCACCTTGACCTCGATGCCGCCGGCGGGGCTGCGGCCCTGCAACTCCTGCTGCAGCAGGCGCTGGTTCTCGTCGATGCGGTCCGGCGGCCAGTAGGGGAAGGGCGGCAGTCGGCCGACGATGTCGGCTTCTGCAAACCCCGTCATGGCGCAGAACGCCGGGTTGACATAGGTGATGCGGCCGTCCAGGTCGAGCGCGCGCATGCCGGTCAACATCGAGTTTTCCATCGCGCGGCGGAAGTTGGTCTCCTGGTAGAGCGCACTCTGCATCTGGCTGCGCCGGCGCATGTGGCGCCAGGTGCCGAGCAGCATCCACAGCGTCAGCGCCGACAGCGCGACGACCATCCAGAACAGGGTGTTGCTGATCAGGCCGACCGAGGTGCGCCAACCCTGGCCCCGCAGCAGCAGCCCGTTGCCGGCGGGTGCCAGCGGCAGGTCGTGTTCGATCGACGCCTGGCGCGGTGTCTGGCCCGGCATCGCGAGCACGCTCGACGCCACCGCCTGGCCCTGATCGTCCACCACGGCGATGGCATGCCGGCGCGTCACCTCGGGCGGCACCAGTTCGCGCACCAGGCGGTCGATGGCGTATTCGGCCACCAGCATGCCGTTGAACTGGCCGGCGTCGAGCAGCGGCACGTGCAGCTGGAACACCGGCGCGCCGCCAGCGTCGCGGAAGCTGCGCGAATAGATCGGGTGGCGGGCATCGCGTGCGCTCGCGAAACTGCGTTCCGATTCGCTCTGCCGCCCGCGCACCGGCAAGGACGGCGGCAGCTGTTCGCCGTGCGGATTGACCTCATAGTGGAAGATCACCGCCGAGTGGCTGGCGATGCGCTCGCGCTGCGCGCCGAGCCAAGTCAGGTGCGTCATCTCCGGGTGGGCGCGCGTGAAGTCCGCGGCCAGGCGCAGGAAGCGGTCGATGTCCATCTCGCGCGTCGCCAACTCGCGCGCGGTGCGGATCAGCTGCTCCTGGTTTTCGATCAGGCGCAGGCGGATTTGCTGCTGCGCGATCTCGGTGTCGCGTAGCACCGATTCGTTCTCGCGCTCCATTTCCTCGTTGCGCAGGTACCAGAACGCCGAGATGATCGCGGCCAGGAACAACAGCACGGAGATCAGCGGCGCGACCGTCATCATGCGGTCCTGCCGCGCCGGCGACTGACGCCGCCACCAGCTGCCGAACAGGCGTTGGCGGCGGCTCGGCGGTGGTTGGAGTGGGGACTCAGGCAGCGAGGACACGGTGGGATTATCCAGGGCCGCCGCGTCGGCGATGAATCGATGATTCCATATTATGCAAACGAAGAGCACTATTTGAAATCAGCTGAAGTTGTGCGACACTAATCCGAACGAACTGCGGCGCCCCGCCGCCACAAAAGGAGACACGCCATGTCAGCCCAGCCTGATCCGTCACCGCGCGCGCAGGACGACACCGAAGAGACCCGTGAATGGCTCGACGCCCTGTCCGCGGTGATCGCCACCAGCGGCCGCGAACGCGCCCACGGCCTGCTCGAGGACCTGCTCGAACACGCGCGCCAGAACTCGATCGACAAGCCGTTTTCGGCCACCACCGGCTACGTCAACACGGTCGAGCCGGACGAAGAGGCCAAGAGCCCGGGCAACCTCGAGCTCGAAGGCCGGCTGCGCGCCTACATGCGCTGGAACGCGATGGCGATGGTGGTGAAGGCGAACCGGCTCGAGCCCGAAGACGGCGGCGACCTGGGCGGCCACATCAGCTCCTTCCAGTCGCTCGCCCACATGTTCGCGGCCGGCTTCAACCACTTCTGGCATGCCGACGACACCGATGCGGGCGGCAAGCACGGCGGCGACCTGCTCTACATCCAGGGCCACAGTGCGCCCGGCGTCTATGCACGTGCCTTCATGGAAGGGCGGCTCTCCGAAGAGCAGTTGCTCAACTTCCGCCAGGAGGTCGACGGCAAGGGCCTGTCGAGTTACCCGCACCCGAAACTCATGCCCGGCTTCTGGCAGTTCCCGACCGTCAGCATGGGCCTGGGCCCGCTGATGGCGATCTACCAGGCGCGCTTCCTCAAGTACCTGCACGCGCGCGGCATTGCGGACACCGCGAAGCGCAAGGTCTGGGTCTTCTGCGGCGACGGCGAGATGGACGAGCCCGAGAGCCTGGGCGCCATCGGCCTGGCGGCGCGCGAGAAGCTCGACAACCTGGTCTTCGTCATCAACTGCAACTTGCAGCGGCTCGACGGCCCGGTGCGCGGCAACGGCAAGATCATCCAGGAGCTGGAAGGCGAGTTCCGCGGCTCGGGCTGGAACGTCATCAAGCTGCTCTGGGGCAAGGAGTGGGACGGGCTGCTGGCGCGCGACAAGGACGGCGCGCTGCGCAAGGTCATGATGGAGACGCTGGATGGCGACTACCAGGCCTTCAAGGCGAACGACGGCGCCTTCGTGCGCAAGCAGTTCTTCGGCCGCGACCCGCGCACGCTCGAACTCGTCGCCAAGATGAGCGACGACGACGTCTGGAGCCTGCGCCGTGGCGGCCATGACGCGGGCAAGGTCTATGCCGCCTTCCATCGCGCCTTCCACCACCAGGGCCAGCCCACGGTGCTGCTGGTCAAGACGGTGAAGGGCTGGGGCATGGGCAAGGCGGGTGAGGGCAAGAACACCGCCCACCAGACCAAGAAGCTGAGCGACGACGACATCCGCTACATGCGCGACCGCTTCAACATCCCGATCCCCGACTCGGAGCTGACGAAGATCCCGTTCTACAAGCCGGCCGACGACACGCCGGAGATGCGTTACCTGCACGAGCGGCGCAAGGCCCTCGGCGGCTACCTGCCCCAGCGGCGCGCCAAGAGCGACGAGCAGTTCACGGTGCCCGAGCTGAGCACCTTCCAGGCCGTGCTCGACGCCACCGCCGAGGGGCGTGAGATCAGCACCACGCAGGCCTATGTGCGTTTCCTCAACACGCTGCTGCGCGACAAGGCGCTCGGGCCGCGCGTGGTGCCGATCCTCGTCGACGAGGCACGCACCTTCGGCATGGAGGGGCTGTTCCGCCAGATCGGCATCTACAACCCGGAAGGGCAGAAGTACACCCCGGTCGATAAAGACCAGGTCATGTACTACAAGGAAGACAAGGCCGGCCAGATCCTGCAGGAGGGCATCAACGAAGCGGGCGGCATGGCGAGCTGGATCGCCGCGGCGACGTCGTACTCGACGAACAACCGCGTCATGATCCCGTTCTACGTCTACTATTCAATGTTCGGCTTCCAGCGCATCGGCGACCTGGCCTGGGCGGCGGGCGACATGCAGGCGCGCGGCTTCCTGCTCGGCGGTACGTCCGGGCGCACGACGCTCAACGGCGAGGGCCTGCAGCACGAGGACGGCCACAGCCACATCCTGGCCGGCACCATCCCCAACTGCATCACCTACGACCCGAGCTTCGCGCACGAGGTGGCGGTGATCATGCAGCACGGCCTGAAGCGCATGGTCGAGCAGCAGGACAACGTTTTCTACTACATCACGTTGCTCAACGAAAACTACCCGATGCCGGGCCTGAAAGCCGGCACCGAGACGCAGATCATCAAGGGCATGTACCTGCTCGACGAGGGGCCGAAGCGCGCGCCGCACGTCAACCTGCTCGGCAGCGGCACCATCCTGCGCGAGAGCATGGCGGCGAAGAAGTTGCTCGAAGACGACTGGGGCGTCGCCGCCAACGTCTGGAGCTGCCCCAGCTTCAACGAACTCACGCGCGAGGGTCAGGACTGCGAGCGCTGGAACCTGCTGCACCCCACCGACACGCCGCGTGTGCCCTTCGTGACCCAGCAGCTGACGCCGCACACCGGCGCGGTGATCGCGAGCACGGACTACATGAAGAACTACGCCGAACAGATCCGCGCCTTCATCCCCAAGGGCCGCATCTACAAGGTGCTGGGCACCGACGGCTTCGGCCGCAGCGACTTCCGCAGCAAGCTGCGCGAGCACTTCGAGATCAACCGCCACTACATCGTCGTCGCGGCGCTGAAGGCGCTGGCCGAGGAGGGCAGCGTGCCGACGGCGAAGGTCGCCGATGCGATCAAGCAGTACGGCATCGCTGCCGACAAGGTCAACCCACTGGTCGCCTGACGCGAGGAGAACGACACCATGGCCCTCGTGCAAGTGAAGGTCCCGGACATCGGCGACTTCGATGAAGTGGCGGTGATCGAGTTGCTCGTCAAGCCGGGCGACACGGTCGCTGCGGAACAGAGCCTGGTCACGGTCGAAAGCGACAAGGCGTCGATGGAGATTCCGTCGTCGCACGCCGGCGTCGTGAAGGCGCTGAAGGTCGCGGTCGGCGACAAGGTCAGCGAAGGCAGCGTGCTGCTCGAACTGGAAGCGGCGGGCGAGGCCACGCCGGCGGCCGCGCCGGCACCTGCGCCCGCTGCGGCTGCCGCCGCCGCACCGCCTGCCGCTGCCGCGCCGGTGGCGGCGTCTGCCGGCGCGCCAGGCGGCGACCTCGAGGTCGTCGTGCCCGACATCGGCGACTTCGCGGAGGTCGCAGTGATCGAGGTGATGGTCAAGCCGGGCGACACCGTCAAGGTTGAGCAGAGCCTGATCACCGTCGAGAGCGACAAGGCGTCGATGGAGATTCCGTCGTCGCACGCCGGCGTCGTGAAGTCGCTGAAGGTTCAGGTCGGCGACAAGGTCTCCAAGGGCTCGGCGATCGCGGTCGTCGAAACGAGCGGCGGTGCCGCGCCGGCCGCGGCCGCAGCCCCGGCGGCGGTGCCCGCCGCAGCGGCGTCGCCGCCGTCCCAGGCGCCCGCGCCGGCCGCTGCTGCGCCCGCGGCGATGCCGGCGCATGAGCCTGCGGCGGCGAAGGGAGCGCTGCCGCACGCGTCGCCGTCGGTGCGCAAGTTCGCGCGCCAACTCGGCGTGCCGTTGGCCGAGGTGCAGGGCAGCGGGCCGAAGGGGCGCATCACGCAGGCCGATGTGCAGGCCTTCACCAAGGGCGTGATGGCCGGGACTCAGCTGACCGCGGCGCAGAAGGGGAAAGCGCCCGCCGCCGCTGCCTCCGGCGGCACGCTGCCGGGCTTGCTCGCCTGGCCGCAGGTGGACTTCAGCAAGTTCGGCGAGGTCGAGCGCAAGGAGCTGTCGCGCATCAAGAAGATCAGCGGTGCCAACCTGCACCGCAACTGGGTCGTGATCCCGCACGTCACGAACCACGACGACTGCGACATCACGGAACTCGAAGCCTTCCGCGTCCAGCTCAACAAGGAGAACGAGAAGTCGGGCATCAAGGTGACGATGCTGGCCTTCATGATCAAGGCCGCGGTCGCGGCCCTGAAGAAGTTCCCGGAGTTCAACGCCAGCCTCGACGGCGACTCGCTGGTGTTGAAGAAGTACTTCCACATCGGCTTCGCCGCCGACACGCCCAACGGGCTGGTGGTACCGGTGATCAAGGATGCCGACAAGAAGGGGGTGTTCCAGATCTCGACCGAGATGGGTGAGCTGGCCAAGAAGGCACGCGACGGCAAGCTGAGCCCGGGCGACATGAGCGGCGGCTGTTTCTCGATCTCGTCGCTGGGCGGCATCGGCGGGCGCTACTTCACGCCGATCATCAACGCGCCGGAGGTCTCGATCCTCGGCGTGTGCCGCTCGACGACCGAGCCGCGCTGGGACCCGGAGAAGGAGAAGTTCGTGCCCAGGCTGATCCTGCCGCTGTCGCTGAGCTGGGACCACCGCGTCATCGACGGCGCCGCCGCGGCGCGCTTCAACATCTATTTCGGCCAGGTGATGACGGACTTCCGTCGGGTCATGCTCTGAAGGAGGCTCGAGACATGGCACTGATCGAAGTGAAAGTCCCGGACATCGGCGACTTCAAGGACGTCGCCATCATTGAACTGCTGGTCAAGCCCGGCGACACGGTGGCGGCCGAGCAGTCGCTGATCACGGTGGAGAGCGACAAGGCGTCGATGGAGATTCCGTCGTCGGCGGCCGGCGTGGTGAAGGAACTCAAGGTCGCGGTTGGCGACAAGGTGAGCCAAGGGTCGGTGATCCTGGCGTTGGAGCCGGCCGCGACAACGGCTGCTGCTGCTGCCGCAGCGCCTGCGCCGGCGCCGGCGCCTGCAGGCGCGCCTGCCGCGGCCCCCGCTGCACCGGCCCCTGCCGCTGCGAGCTGCGCCGGCGGCGCCGACCTCGACTGCGACATGCTCGTGCTTGGCGCCGGCCCCGGCGGTTATTCGGCCGCCTTCCGCTCCGCCGACCTCGGCATGAAGACCGTGCTCGTCGAGCGCTACCCGACGCTCGGCGGGGTCTGCCTCAACGTCGGCTGCATCCCATCGAAGGCGCTGCTGCACGTCGCCGCGGTGATGGACGAGGTGACGCACTTCGCGGACCTCGGCGTGACGTTTGCCCAACCCGAGGTCGACCTCGCCAAGCTGCTCGCGCACAAGAACAAGGTGGTCGGCAAACTCACCGGCGGCCTGGCCGCGATGGCCAAGATGCGCAAGGTCACGGTGGTCACGGGTGTGGGCGAGTTCGCCGACCCGCATCATCTGAAGGTGGCGATGGCCGACGGCAAGTCGCAGACCGTCCGCTTCATGAACGCGATCATCGCCGCGGGCTCCGAGGCCGTGAAGCTGCCCTTCCTGCCCAAGGACGACCCGCGCATCGTCACTTCCACCGGCGCGCTCGAGTTGCGCCAGAAACCCGAGAAGATGCTCGTCGTCGGCGGCGGCATCATCGGTCTGGAGATGGGCACGGTGTATTCGACGCTCGGCGCGCGGCTCGATGTCGTCGAGATGATGGACGCGCTGATGTTGGGCGCCGACCGCGACTTGGTGAAGGTCTGGCAGAAGATGAACGCCAAGCGCTTCGACAACATCATGTTGAAGACCAAGACCGTCGGCGCGGAAGCGAAGCCCGACGGCATCTATGTCAAGTTCGAAGGCGCGGCGGCGCCGAAGGAGCCGGTGCGCTACGACCTGGTGCTGCAGGCCGTCGGCCGCACGCCCAACGGCAAACGCATCGGGGCCGAGAAGGCCGGCGTGATCGTCGGCGAGCGCGGTTTCATCCCGGTGGACATCCAGATGCGCACCAACGTCGCGCACATCTTCGCCATCGGCGACATCGTCGGCCAGCCCATGCTGGCGCACAAGGCGGTGCACGAGGCGCATGTCGCGGCCGAGGTCGCGAGCGGCGACACCAAGGCGGCGTTCGATGCGCGCGTGATCCCGAGCGTCGCCTACACCGACCCGGAGATCGCCTGGGTCGGCGTGACCGAAGACGAAGCGAAGGCCAAAGGCCAGAAGCTCAAGAAGGGGCTGTTCCCGTGGACGGCCTCCGGCCGCGCCATCGCCAACGGCCGCGACGAAGGTTTCACCAAGCTGCTGTTCGACGAGGAGAGCCACCGCATCGTCGGCGGCGGCATCGTCGGCACGCATGCCGGCGACATGATCGGCGAAGTGGCGCTGGCGATCGAAATGGGCGCCGACGCGGTCGACATCGGCAAGACCATCCACCCGCACCCGACGCTCGGCGAATCGATCGGCATGGCCGCCGAGGTGGCGCACGGGACCTGTACCGATCTGCCGCCGCAGAAGCGCTGACGCCCCGGTGTCAACCGATGTCGCCGAGGTGCACCACCGAGCCGACGCGGCCGGCACGACGGTCGTCGAAGTAGTGCTGCAGGGTCGTGCGCACGGTGCGAAAGGCGATTTCGTCCCAGGGGATGTCGGCTTCGCGGAACAGGCGCGCCTCGATCGTCTCGCTGCCCGGGCTGAGCGTGGCGTCGAGCATGCGCGCGAGATAGAACAGATGCACCTGGCCGACGCGCACGACGTTGAGCACGCTGAAGAGCGCGCCGAGTTCGATCCTCGCGCCGGCTTCCTCGTCGGTCTCGCGGATCGCGCCCTGCGCGGTGGTCTCGCCGAGTTCTAGAAAGCCCGCGGGCAGTGTCCACAGGCCGTAGCGCGGCTCGATCGCGCGCCGGCACAGCAGCACCTGGTCGCCCCACACCGGCACGGTGCCGACGACGTTGTTCGGGTTCTCGTAGTGGATGGTCGTGCAGGCCGGGCACACCGCGCGTTCGCGGTTGTCGCCCTCAGGCACCCGGTACTGCACTGCGGTGCCGCAGGCGCGGCAATGTCGGATCGGTGCGCGCGCGGCGAGCAGCATGGTTCAGGCAGTTTAGCGGTGGCATCATCGGGCCATCGACGGGCCGGTCCCGAGATGGCTTGCTCCCCTCGGGGGGGCGGTCTGACGCGAAGCGGCAGGCATGGGGCTCACAATCCATCATGAAGCTCTACAACTACTTCCGCTCGTCGGCTTCGTACCGCGTGCGCATCGCGCTCGCGCTGAAGGGGCTGGACTATGACTACCAGGGCGTGCACCTGCTCAAGAACGAGCAGCTCGGCGAGTCGTATGCGGCGCTGTCGCCCGCGCGGCTGGTGCCCACGCTGGTCGACGGCGACCTGGTGCTGACGCAGTCGCTGGCGATCTGCGAGTACCTCGACGAAACCCACCCCGAGCCGCCGCTGCTGCCGGTGGGCGACCCCGCCGGCCGCGCGCGCGTGCGGGCGCTGGCGCTGGACATCGCCTGCGAGATCCATCCGCTCAACAACCTGCGTGTGCTGCGTTATCTGGTGCACGACCTGAAGCTGAGCGAGGACGACAAGAACCGCTGGTGCAGGCACTGGGTGGAGACAGGGCTCGAAACGGTCGAGCGCCAATTGGCGAACGACACGCGCACCGGCCGCTACTGCCATGGTGATGTGCCGACGCTGGCCGATATCTGCCTCGTGCCGCAGATATTCAATGCGCGGCGCGTCGACAGCCGGCTCGACCATGTGCCGACCGTGATGCGCATCTTCGGTGCCTGCATGCAGCTGCCGGCGTTCGACGGCACCCAAGCATCGAAGTGCCCGGATGCGAGTTGACTGGCCGGCGCCGGCAAACGTCGGCGCCTGCATGAGCACCCGCGACGGCGGCACGAGCGCCGCGCCGTGGGCGAGCCTGAACCTCGGCACGGGGGTGGGCGACGGCGCGCGCCCTGTGGCGCGCAACCGCGCACTGTTCGCGGCCCGGCTCGACGGTGCGCGGCCGGTGTTCCTGCACCAGGTGCACGGCGCGCGGGTGCAGCGCATCGATGCAGCGACACCGAGCGACACGATCGAAGCCGACGCCGCGATCACCACCGAACCCCGCGTCGCCTGCACGATCCAGGTTGCCGACTGCCTGCCGGTGCTGCTCGCCGACCGCGCCGGCCGCGCTGTCGGCGCCGCGCATGCCGGCTGGCGCGGCCTGGCGGGCGGCGTGCTCGACGCGACGGTCGCTGCGCTGCGTGACGCCGGCGCTGCCGATCCGATCGCCTGGCTGGGGCCTTGCATCGGCGCGCGGCGCTTCGAGGTCGGCGACGAGGTGCGTGCCGCCTTCGGCAGCCGTAGCGAACGCCGTTTCGTGGCGCATCTGCGCAAGGACGGCACGCCCGGCTGGCTCGCCGACCTGGCCGGCCTGGCCGAAGACCGCCTGCGCGCGCTCGGTCTCAAGTCGATCGGCCGGGACGGCGGCTGCACGTTCGAGGACGGCTCACGGTTCTTTTCGTTCCGGCGCGACGGGGTCACCGGCCGGCTCGCCGCCGCCGTCTGGTTGCGCGGCTGATTCGCGCGCCTTCGCAGCACGGCGGCGGGCCGGGCGGCCGAGGATGTAGAGCACGATCGAGAGCGACAACACGCCGTAGAGCAGCAGCGTGAAGAAGGCGCCGAGCCAGCTGCCCTGGGGCGACAGGCCTTCGACCACGGCCATCAGCAGCACGACATAAATCCACCCGACGGCGACCACCAGCAGTGTCATGCGACCCGATTACGCAAAGCTGCGTACTTTCAAATTGCGAGTGTACATGTCATGATGCGGTAAGCAATTCACACCACAACGTGGCATAAGTTACGCTGCAAGAGACAGGAGACAAACGATGGCGGCCAGCAAAAAAGCGTCCACCCTGCCCGACACCGGCGCCCACCCGCAGGCCTTCGGGCATGCCCTCGGCGAGGTGTGGAAGTCGATGTCCGGGCTCAACCTGCCCTTGCAGGCGATGAGCAGCCTGCAGGGGGACTACCTGCAGCAGGCGACCTTGCTGTGGAACGACACCGTCGCCCGGCTCGACGTCGGCGCGGGCGAAAACAAGCCTGCGTTGGCGGACCGGCGTTTCGCCGCCGCCGACTGGGCCGGTAACCCGGCCGCGGCCTTCGTCGCTCAGCAGTACCTGCTCAACGCGCGCACGCTGCTGCGCATGGCGGACTCGATCGAGGGCGACGAGAAGAGCAAGGCGCGTGTGCGTTTCGCAGTGCAGCAGTGGATCGACGCCGCCAGCCCGAGCAACTACCTGGCACTCAACCCCGAGGCGCAGCGCAAGGCGCTCGAAACCAAGGGCGAGAGCATCACCCAGGGCCTGACCCATCTGTGGCAGGACGTGCAGCGCGGCCACGTCTCGCAGACCGACGAGAGCGTGTTCGAGGTCGGCCGCAACGTCGCGACGACCGCCGGCTCGGTGGTCTACGAGAACGAGTTGTTCCAGCTCATCGAATACAAGGCGACGACGGCCAAGGTCTACGAGCGGCCGATGTTGTTCATCCCGCCGTGCATCAACAAGTACTACATCCTCGACCTGCAGCCGGACAACTCGGTGCTGCGCTACACGGTCGAGCAGGGGCACCGCACCTTCGTCGTCAGCTGGCGCAACCCGGACGATTCGCTGGTGGACAAGAGCTGGGACGACTACATCGAACTCGGGCCCCTGGAGGCGATCCGCGTCGTGCAGGACATCACCGGCGCCAAGCAGCTCAACCTGCTCGGTTTCTGTGTCGGCGGCACCATCCTGTCGACCGCGCTAGCGGTGCTGGCCGCACGCGGCGAACATCCGGCGTCGAGCCTGACGCTGTTGACCACGCTGCTCGACTTCAGCGACACCGGCGTGCTGGACCTCTTCGTCGACGAAACCTCGGTGCAGTTGCGCGAGATGACGATCGGCGAGCAGGCGCCGCAGGGCCCCGGGCTGCTCAAGGGCAAGGAACTCGCGACCACCTTCAGCTTCCTGCGCCCCAACGACCTGGTGTGGAACTACGTCGTCGGCAACTACCTGAAAGGCGAGGCGCCGCCGCCGTTCGACCTGCTGTACTGGAACGGCGACTCGACCAACCTGCCGGGCCCGATGTACTGCTGGTACTTGCGCCACACCTATCTGCAAGACGAGCTCAAGGTCGCCGGCCGCTTGACGGTGTGCGGCGAAAAGGTCGACCTCGGTGCCATCAAGGCGCCGGCCTATGTCTACGCCTCGCGCGAAGACCACATCGTGCCGTGGACCGCGGCCTATCTGTCGGTGCCGCTGCTGACCGGCAAGACGCGCTTCGTGCTCGGGGCCTCGGGCCACATCGCGGGTGTCATCAACCCGCCGAGCAAGAACAAGCGCAACTACTGGACCAATGCCAAGCTGCCGGCGAAGGCCGACGACTGGTTCGACGGCGCGACCGAACACCCGGGCAGCTGGTGGACCGACTGGTCGGCCTGGCTCGGCAGCCACGGCGGTAAGCAGATCGCCGCGCCGAAGACGCCGGGCGGCCGCAAGCACAAACCGATCGAGCCCGCCCCGGGCCGCTATGTGAAACAGAAAGCCTGAAGGAGATGCCATGAGTTCCGACATCGTCATCGTCGCCGCCACCCGCACCGCGGTCGGCAAGTTCGGCGGCTCGCTCGCCAAGATCGCCGCCACCGACCTCGGCGCGCTCGTCGTCAAGGAAGCGCTCGCCCGCGCCCGACTCGACGGGAGCCAAGTCGGCGAGGTGATCATGGGCCAGGTACTCGCCGCCGGCGCAGGCCAGAACCCGGCGCGCCAGGCGTCGCTGAAGGCGGGCCTGCCGAAGGAAGTGCCGGCGCTGACCATCAACGCCGTCTGCGGCTCGGGCCTGAAGGCGGTGATGCTGGCGGCGCAGGCGGTGCACTGGGGCGACAGCGAGATCGTCGTCGCCGGCGGGCAAGAGAACATGAGTGCGTCGCCGCACGTGTTGCTCAATTCGCGCGACGGCCAGCGCATGGGCGACTGGAAGATGATCGATTCGATGATCGTCGACGGCCTGTGGGACGTCTACAACCAGTACCACATGGGCATCACGGCCGAGAACGTGGCCAAGGCGCACGGCATCACACGCGAGCAGCAGGACGCGCTGGCGCTCGCCAGCCAGCAGAAGGCCGGCGCCGCGCAGGAGGCCGGCAAGTTCAAGGACGAGATCGTCGGCGTGACCATCCCGCAGAAGAAGGGCGACCCGCTGGTCTTCTCGGCCGACGAGTTCATCAACAAGAAAACCAACGCCGACGCGCTGGCGGGCCTGCGCCCGGCCTTCGACAAGGCCGGCAGCGTGACCGCCGGCAACGCGTCGGGGCTGAACGACGGCGCCGCCGCGGTGGTGGTGATGAGCGCGAAGAAAGCCGCCGCGCTCGGCCTGACGCCGCTGGCGCGCATCGCGAGTTTCGGCACCAGCGGCCTGGACCCGGCGACGATGGGCATGGGCCCGGTGCCGGCCAGCCGCAAGGCGCTCGAGCGCGCCGGCTGGGAGGCGAGCGACGTCGACCTGTTCGAACTGAACGAAGCCTTCGCGGCGCAGGCCTGCGCCGTCAACAAGGCGCTCGAGATCGACCCGGCGCGCGTCAACGTGAACGGCGGCGCCATCGCCATCGGCCACCCGATCGGCGCGTCCGGCTGCCGCATCCTCGTCACGCTGCTGCACGAGATGGCGCGCCGCGATGCGAAGAAGGGATTGGCCGCCTTGTGCATCGGTGGTGGCATGGGTGTCGCGCTCGCGGTTGAGCGCTAGAGTCGGCAGGTTCAACTTAAGGAGACGGACATGGCACAGAAAGTGGCTTACGTGACCGGTGGCATGGGCGGCATCGGCACCGCGATCTGCCAGCGCCTGCACAAGGAGGGTTTCAAGGTCATCGCCGGCTGCGGCCCGAGCCGCGACCATGTGAAGTGGATCGGCGAGCAGAAGGATGCCGGCTACACCTTCTACGCATCGGTCGGCAACGTTGCCGACTGGAACTCGACCGTCGAGGCCTTCACCAGGGCCAAGCAGGAACACGGGCCGATCGACGTGCTGGTCAACAACGCCGGCATCACCAAGGACCGCATGTTTCTGAAGATGTCGCCCGACGACTGGAAGGCGGTCATCGACACCAACCTTAACAGCATGTTCAACGTCACCAAGCAGGTGGTGCCGGACATGGTGGAGCGTGGCTTCGGCCGCATCGTGCAGATCAGTTCGGTGAATGGCGAGAAGGGCCAGGCCGGCCAGACCAACTATTCGGCCGCCAAGGCCGGCATGCACGGCTTCACGATGGCGCTGGCGCAAGAGGTCGCGAGCAAGGGCGTGACGGTCAACACCGTCAGCCCGGGTTACATCGGGACCGACATGGTGCGCGCGATCAAGCCCGAGATCCTGGAGAAGATCGTCGCCACGATCCCGGTCAAGCGCCTGGGCACGCCGGAAGAGATCGGCTCGATCGTCGCCTGGTTGTCCGGCGAGGACTCCGGGTTCACGACCGGGGCCGACTTCAGCTGCAACGGTGGGTTGCACATGGGTTGAGGGCGGCTCGCCCCTTTTGCCTGTTTCGAAGGGCCGGCGTTGCCGCCCCTTCGTCAGCCGTCGGTGAAGATCACTCCAAAAGCACTCCCACCGGCGGCGACCCAAGCCACGTTGCGAGCGATGCTGCCGACGGTGAATGCGATTCGGCGCCCGTCGGCCGACCATGAGCTCCTTGTCCAATCGGCTGCAGGCACCAGCCGGGCCAGACCGCTCGGGCCGGGGCCTGCCCGGGGCAGGCCCCGGCGCGCTTCACGGGACGATCCGCAGCACGCTGCCGTCACCGGGCACGGCGCTCAGGCCGACATTGGACGTGTAGAGCGCGCCGTCGGGGCCAGTCACCAGCCCGTTGGGCAGGCTCGCGAACTCGAGCGCCAGCACCTTGCGCTTGCCGGTCGCCGGATCGAACACGACGAGGTTCGCGTTGTCCGGCGTCCACGGCTGGTCATGCGGAAAGATCTCGACCGCGTACAGGCGCCCGCGCTGCCACGCCAGTCCCACGATCGGGTGCAGCGACTCGAAAGGCAGCGCGTAGCCGGCGAAGTCGGGGCCGAACACCGCCAGTTCGGCGGGCCCTTCGTCCTCGCCGAAGGTGCCGACATAGAACCTGTCGCCGTCGTGGGCCATCACGATCGGGTTGTGCTCGGCGTTGTCGATCGACATGTCGTAGAGCTTCTGGATCGCGCCGGTCGCCGGATCGACCTTCAGCAGCAGGCCGCGGTTCGTCTCGACCACGTACAGGAAGCCGCCGACCGCGATCATCGAATGGAACACGCCGCCGGGCTCCAGATCGGTGGTGGCCGGATCGGTGTCCTTGATGAAGTGGGGCGGGTTCGCCGCGAGCCAGGCGTTGAGGTTGGCGACCGAGCTCGTCGAGCCGTCGGCGTTGACCCGCAGGATGGCCGGGTAGTCCTCGGGCATGGCATGCGAGCAGCCGCCCATCTCGATCAGCACGTACAGCGTGCCGCCGATGAAGGCGACGTCGGTGGGGCCGTAGTTGCCGCCGAAAGCGTCGGTCATGCTGGGCAGCTTGTCGGCGACCGTCTGCTTCGTGCCGTCGGCCAGCACCCGCACCACGCGGCCGCTGTAGCCGGCGGTGTAGGGGCTGTAGATGTTGATGTCGCTCGGGCACGCGGCGGTGCCATCGGGCGTCAGTGCGCCGCCGCTGCCCGCTTCGGCCACGTAGAGCCGGCCATCGGGGCCGAAGACGAGGCCGCGCGGGTTGGTCAGGCCTGTGGCGTAGGTCGAGACGGTCGGTTCGCGGTCGCCGTCGTCGCCACCGCCGCAGGCGGCGACGAGCAGGACGGCGGCCAGCGCGGCGGCGCACTTGAAGAGGCGGCGGTTCATGGCTGCACCTCCTGGTGCGCAAAGCGGGCGCACGCCTGTGCGGCGGCGTCGCCGTCGGCCCCGGCCACGTCCCGGAACAGCAGCATCTGCGGGATCTTGGCCGAGGCCCCGTGATGGAAGCCGGCCTCGGCGGCGAAGTCCCTGGGGTTGCGGAAGGTGCCGAACACGAGGTCCCACAGCGGCAGGTCGGAGTAGTTGTGGCGGTGCACGCCGCGGGCGTGGTGCACGCTGTGGCTCTCCGGTCGCTGCACGACGTAGCCCAGCCACTGCGGCGTGCGGATGTTGGTGTGCTGGAACACGGCCAGGAAGGTCGTTGCGTAGAGGAACCAGGTCACGGCCTGCGCGCTCAGCCCCACGATCAGGGTCAGGGCAAGGCTGCTCAGCACCGTCCAGCCGGCGATGTCGAGCGGGCTGAAATAGAACGCGCCGAAACTGTCCACGCGCTCCGCGCTGTGGTGCATCTGGTGGAAGCTGCGCCACAGCCAGTTCGTGCCGTGCATGGTGCGGTGCCACCAGTAGACGAGGAACTCGAAGACCAGCACGGCGATGCCGGACCCGACGACCGGGTTGATGGACTCCAGGTTGAAGAGCTGGTACTTCGCCAGCGTCTCGGTCCAGAGCAGGGGCAGGTAGGAGGAGAGGAAGAAGTAGAAGGCGAAGACGAGCAAGGCCCGGGTCCGCCAGCCCCGGACCCGGGGCAGGGGACGGCCCGGGAACAGGGCTTCGAGCCCGATCAAAGCGCCGTAGAGCGCCAGGACGGTCAGGGAAACAGGGTCCAGCAGGACTTCCAGCGGCGTGGGCATGAGGCTCCTCCTCGAGGTTGCGGGCAGGGCCTACGGTGCGCGCACGGCGCGGTCGCCGCATGACGCCTGGATAATGTCTGCGTAATATTTCGATAACGGGCCGCTTGCAACGGCATGAACTACCAAGTCGGCGAATTCACCATCGACACCGCCCGGTACCGGATCCGTGCCGGGGGTGCTGCCGTCCCGGTCGAGCCCAAGGTCTTCGATCTGCTGGTGCACCTGATCCGGCATCGCGACCGGGTCTTGACCCGCGAAGAGTTGTTCAAGGAGATCTGGGACGGGCGCGAGGTCTCCGACGCGACGCTCAGCAACCACGTCAAGAGCGCCCGCAAGGTGCTGGGCGACAACGGGGATCGGCAGCAGACGATCCTGACCGTGCGCAGCCGCGGCTACCAGTTCGTCGCGCCGGTCCTGGAGCTCCCGGATGGCCTCGGGGCCCCTGAAGCGCCGCCACGCGACCGCGCGCCCGATCGGCCGGCCGCGGACCCCGCCGGCCCACCGGCCCCCCGGACCGGCTGGCGCCTGCCCTTGTTCACGCTGGGCGTGCTGCTGCTGTCCGGCGTGGTCCTGGCGTGGCGCATGCTGGCCCCGCCCGCGGCACCGGCCGGCGCCGACCAGCCCTATGTCGTGGTCGTGCCCTTCGACGTCTCCGGCGACGCGCCCGAAACTTGGCAGCCCTTCGCCGACCAGGCCACGCGCGAAGTGATCCGCAACTTGCGCAAGGTCTCCGGCTTGCGGGTGGTGCCGGTGACGTCGGCCTTCACGTTCAAGGGCCAGAAGTCGCGCGCGCACATCCGGGCGCAGCTGCCCGACGTGCGCTACGTGCTCGACGGCGTGGTCAGCGTCGCCGCCGACAAGACGCTGCGCATCACCGCGGAGCTGGAGGATCTGCACAGGGGCGGGGTAGTCTGGGACCAGGACTACACGGGTCGCACCGACGACGTCAATCTCTTCGCCATGCAGTCGGGCATCGCCGCCGCGGTGTCGCAATCGCTGAGGGTGGCGATCCGCGACGACGAGCTGCGCGCCTTGGGCGAGCTGCCCACCGCCAACCTCCAGGCCTACGAGCTGTACGTGGCGGGGCGGCACCAGCAGGACCTGCTCAGCCACGAGTCGCTGCCGAAGGCGATCGCGCTGTTCAAGCAGGCGATCGCGCTGGACCCCAAGTTCTTCGACGCCTACATCGCCCGCAGCGACGCCTATCGCCAGTTGTTCGCCTACTTCGAACCGCCGGTCAAGATGCTGCAGGCCGTGGTCGACTCGCTCGCCGAGGCGCGCGAGTTGCGCCCCGACTCCGCCGAGGCCTGGTCGTCGCTGGGCCTGACCTACGTGATGGCCTGGCGCTGGAAGGACGCCTGGACCGCACTGAACGCGGCCAAGCGGCGCGATCCGACCCTGGCGCAGACCGAACTGGGCTTCGCGCTCTACTACGCCGGCCTGGGCGAGGCGGACAAGGTCAAACGTGCGCTCGCGGCCGCCAACCACCTGGACCCCCTGAACGCCGAAATGGCGGACTGGGGGAACTGGGCCTTGTTGATGGTGGGCGAGCGCGACGCAGCGCGGACCTGGGTGGAGCAGAAGATGCGGCAGCATCCGGACATCGGGATGGTGTTCTCGGGCGCCGGCTTGGGCGCCTCCATCGCCGGCGACCATGAACGGGCCGTCCAGTTGGCGCAGCGGGGCGTGGAGCTGGACGGCTCCGCGGTCGCGCTGATCATGCTGGCCCACGCCTACGGCCACGCGGGCGACAAGGACAAGGTGCTGCCCTTGCTGGAGAAGGCCGAACGCGCCGGCACCTTCGCCTGCCCCTACGAATCGGCCGCTGCCTATCTGAGCATCGGTGACCAGGAGCGTGCCATCGCCTTGCTGGGCGAGGCGGTCGAGAAACGCTCCAACTGCCTCATCTTTCTGCGCCACGACCCGCGCTGGGCCGCCATTCGGCAGGACCCGCGTTTTGCGGTGCTGCTGCGGCGCGTCGGGCTGGATGACACCTCGCTGGCGTCGTACAAGCGCTAGAGGGGCAGAGAGAGCGGACAGCCCTGCGGGTGAACACTCCGCTCCCCCGAGTCCCCTCCGGGAGGCGGCTCCGGTCAGTGGCTGGATAAGGCGCCTGTCGGCGCCTTTTTCTTATTGGGTGAGCAGGTGGCGGCAGGCGAGGGCGAGTGACCACGGTTCGCCGTCGGCCAGCGCCAGCGGGTCAGCATCCGCGAAGCCGGCGTAGTTGCGCGCCATCGAGCGCTCGTAGGTCGGGTCGTAGTGCTGCGCGAGCAGTTCGCGCACCACGCCCGCGAAGTCGCCGCTGCGGGCCGACGCCTGCCAGCGCTCGATGCAGGCCGCGCCGCGCAGCTCACGCAGGGCCTCCAGGCGGGCGCAGAAATCTTCCGCGTCCTGCACGAAGTGGCCGTAGTCCTGCAGCAGCAGCTCGACGCGCGCCGCCAGCGGCATCTCGATCGCGACACACGGGCTCGCGCGCAGGCCTTGCAACAGCGTTTCCGGCACCCGCAGGCGGCCGATCGTGCGGCTTTCGCTTTCCGCCCATACCGGGCGCGCCGGGTCGAGCCGGCGCAGTGCGTGCCAGACCGCGGTCTCGAAAGCCTTCTGCGTCGGCTGCGGCTGCCCCGGCAGCGGCCCGAGCACCGAGCCGCGGTGTTTGGCCAATGCTTCGAGGTCGAGCACCTGCGCGCCGGCGTCCGTCAAGGCGCCGAGCAGGCGGCTCTTGCCGGAGCCAGTGCGGCCGCACAGCACTCGAAACTGGAACCGTGCCGGCAAGCTGTCCAGATCGGCGATCACCGCGCGCCGGAACTCGCGGTAGCCGCCTTCGAGCACCTGGACGTCGAAACCGATCGCCCCCAGCACCGTCGCCAAGGCGCCGGAGCGCTGGCCGCCGCGCCAGCAATAGACGAGCGGGCGCCAGGCGCGCGGCAGGTCCATCGCCTCGCGTTCGAGATGGCGCGCGATGTTGCGTGAGGTGAGCACTGCGCCGCGTTTGCGTGCCTCGAAGGGCGACGCCTGCGTGTAGTCGGTGCCGATCGCGGCGCGTTCGGCGTCGGTCAGGCTGGGCCAGTTGCGCGCGCCGGGCAGGTGGTCGTCGGCGTATTCGCTCTCGCTGCGCGCGTCGAGGATGGCGCTGTACTGGCCCAGCCGCTCGATCGCATCCGGCACGGCAACGCGCAGTACAGCCATCAGGCAGTCGCGGCGACGGCGTCGAGCAGTTCGCTCTCGATGCGCAGCTGCATCTTCGGTTGTTGCAGAGCCGCGCCGTCGACCAAGAAGGTGTCCTCGACACGTTCGCCGAGCGTGCTGATCTTGGCCAGTTGCAGGTTCACGCGATGTGCCGCGAGCACCCGCGCGACCGCGTACAACAAGCCCGCGCGGTCGCTCGCCGACACCGTGAGCAGCCAGCGCTGCGCCCGTTCGTCCGGCCGCAGCGACACGCGCGGCGTGACCGGGAAGCTGCGCACCCGGCGCGAGACGCGGCCGCGGCTCGGCTCCGGCAGCGGGCCTTGCGCCGCCAGTGCGCCAGCGAGCTGGTTCTCGACCAGCGAGATGAGGTCGCGGTAGGCGCCCGCGACACCCTCGTCGCTGCGCCCCTCGACACGCGGGTGCACGACCTGGAAGGTGTCGAGCGCATAACCGTTCAGGCTGGTGTGCACCTTGGCGTCGAGGATGTTGAAACCCGCGGTATCGAAGTAGCCGCAGATGCGCGCGAACAGGTCCTGCTGGTCGGGCGCGTAGACCAGCACCTGCAAGCCCTCGCCGGCGGCCGACGGCCGCGCGCGCACCACCGGCTGCGCAGCGCCGACATGGCGCCACAACGAACGCGCATGCCAGGCGATGTCGGCGGCGTCGTGGCGCGCGAAGTACGACAGCTCGAGCGTCTTCCACAGCGGTGCTTCGGTGCCGGGCAGCTGCGAGGCCAGCGCGAGCAGCTTGCGCGCGTCGGTCTGACGCTCCTCGATCTCGGCATGCAGATTCGGGCTGCCGCCGCCGAGCACACGCAGCGCCAGGCGGTACAGGTCTTCCAGCAGCTTGGCCTTCCAGGCGTTCCAGACCTTCGGGCTGGTGCCGCGGATGTCGGCCACCGTCAGCAGGTACAGCGCGGTCAACGTGCGTTCGTCGCGCACCTGGGCGGCGAAAGTGCGGATCACCTCCGGGTCCGACAGGTCTTCCTTCTGCGCCACGCGGCTCATCGTCAGATGGTGTTTGACCAGGAATTCCACCAACGCGGCGTCATCGCTGGCGACGGTGTGGTCGCGGCAGAAGCGCCGCACCTCGCGGGCACCGAGCTCCGAGTGGTCGCCGCCACGGCCCTTGGCGACGTCGTGGAACAGCGCGGCGATGTACAGCACATGCGGCGGCTCGAAGTGCAGCGCCAGGCGCGAGCAGAACGGGTACTCGTGCGCATGCTCGGGGATGAAAAAACGCCGCACGTTGCGCAGCACCATCAGGATGTGCTGGTCCACCGTGTAGACGTGGAACAGGTCGTGCTGCATCTGACCGACGATGCGGCGGAACACCCACAGGTAACGCCCCAGCACCGAGGTCTGGTTCATGAGCCGGAAGGCGTGGGTCTGGCCGACCGGCTGCTTGAGGATCTGCATGAACAGCGCGCGGTTCACCGGGTCGCGCCGGAAGGCGGCGTTCATCGTGTTGCGCGCGTTGTAGAGCGCGCGCAGCGTGCGTGCCGACAGCCCCTTCACGCCCACCGTCTGCTGGTAGACGAGGAAGGTCTCCAGGATGGCGTGCGGCTGGCGCAGATACAGGTCGTCGCTCGCCACTTCGATCATGCCGCCGCGATCGAGGAACCGATCGTTGATCGGCCGCATCGGCGTCGCGGCACTGCCGGTGATCTGCTCCTCGATGTTGAGCATCAGCACCTGGTTCAACTGAGCAACGGCCTTGGCGGCCCAGTAGTAGCGCCGCATCAGCAACTCGGACGCACGTTGGGTGCGCGTGCCGCGGTAGCCGAAACTTTCCGCCACCGCGGTCTGCAGGTCGAACACCAGCCGGTCCTCCCGGCGCGCGGCCAGCATGTGCAGGCGGGCGCGGATCAGGCGCAGCAGCCCATCGTTGCGGGTGAGCTGCTTGGCCTCGAAGGAGGTGATCAGCCCGTTGGCCGCCAGCGCGCGCCAGGTGCGGCCCAGGCCGGCGGCGCGCGCCACCCAGACCACCACCTGCAGGTCGCGCAGGCCGCCCGGGCTTTCCTTGCAGTTCGGCTCCAGCGCGTAGGGCGTGTCCTCGTACTTGACATGGCGCTGGCGCATCTCGAGCGCCTTGGCGCGGTAGAAGGCCCGCGGGTCCATCGCCAGCGCGTAGGCGCGCTGGAAGTGCTGGTAGGTCTTGCGCACGCCGCAGACGACGCGGCTTTCGAGCAGCGCGGTTTGCACCGTCACGTCGCGGGCCGACTCGGCCAGACACTCGTCCACGGTGCGCACCGACGAGCCGATCTCCAACCCGGTGTCCCAGCAGGCCGTGATGAAGGCCTCGACGGCGCTGCGGCCGGCGTCGTCGAGCGTGGCGCCGTTGGGCAGCAACACCAGCACATCGACATCGGAGTAGGGGAACAGCTCGCCGCGGCCATAACCGCCCACCGCGACCAGCGCTGCACCGGCCGGCATGCCGGCGGCGCGCCACATCGTGGCCAACATGCCATCGACGTGCCGCGCCAGCGCCTTGATGAGCTGCTGCGCCGCCGGTGCCGATGCTCGCGCAGCGCGAAAACGTTCGATGAGGGCCGCCTTGCCGTCGCGAAAGGCCTGCCGCAACTGAGGCACAGCCGGAGTCTGCTGGGGCAGGGCAGACATGTCAGCAGTCCATTGCGCCGCGCGCATGCCGCGAAATACTCGACACCTGCTGCCTTGTTGGCTGCGCGCGCGCCAAGGGCATTGCGCTCATGTCCCCCGTGCCGGGCTGCGCCCGGCCCTCCTCCTTGACTTCGCTTCGCCGGCCACCCGATGCCCTTGGCTGACACCGCGACATGCCGCCCAACACTTCGGGCCTTGCCGGAGCAGGCCGGTGGGGTGCTCTGCGTAGCGAAGTCAAGGAGGAGGCGCCGGCCAGTGGCCGGCGCCGGGGGACATGAGTGCAGCAGAGCGCCCCATCGGCCTGCTCCCCCGCCGCTGTTGCCAAGCGCGTTGAAGGCCGCTCGAAAGGCAGCGATCCAAGTGACCGAAGGGAACCCACGTCAAGCCGCGACGGCGGCCGGCGTGGTCACCCAGGCCGGCGGCGGTGGGCTGCCGGCCGACAGCGTCAGCACCTCGTAGCCCGTTTCGGTGACGAGCACCGTGTGTTCCCACTGCGCCGACAGCGAACGATCCTTGGTGACGATGGTCCAGCCGTCGTAGTGGCCGCCCTTGCGGTCTTCCTTGATCTCGCGCCGGCCGAGGTTGATCATCGGCTCGATCGTGAAGATCATGCCCGGCACCAGCGCTTCCAGCGTGCCGGGACGGCCATAGTGCAGCACCTGCGGCTCCTCGTGGAACCTGGCGCCGACGCCGTGGCCGCAGAACTCGCGCACCACCGAATAGCCGTGGTGCTCGGCGAACATCTGGATCGCATGGCCGATGTCGCCCAGCTGCGCGCCCGGGCGTACCTTGACGATGCCTTTCCACATCGCCTCGTAGGTGATCGCACACAGGCGCGTCGCCGCGATCGAACCCTTGCCGACGATGAACATGCGGCTGTTGTCGCCGTGCCAGCCGTTCTTGATCACCGTCACGTCGATGTTGACGATGTCGCCATCCTTCAGCGGCTTGTCGTTCGGGATGCCGTGGCAGACCTGGTCGTTGACCGAGGTGCACAGCGCGGCCGGGTAGGGCGGGTAACCCGGCGGCGCGTAGCCCACCGTGGCCGAGGTGGCCTGCTGCACACGCTCGATGTGATCGAGCGCCAGCTTGTCGAGCTGCGCCGTCGTGACGCCGGGTTTGACATGGGCGTGAAGCATGTCCAGCACCTCGGACGCGAGGCGGCCGGCCAGCCGCATGCCGTCGATGTCGCTCGCACTTTTGATCGGTATCGCCATGCCCAGGATTATCGGGCTTCTACAATCCGGCGCCGCCCATGATCCCGACCGCCCCGCACCTGACCCCCTTCGAAGGCGGCAACGCGCTGTCACCGTTTCGCGCCCAGGCGCTGCGGGCCCGGCTGCAGGCCGTCGTGCCCGGGCTGCACAGCGTCAGCGCGCGATTTGTGCACTGGGTGGCGAGCGACGTGGCGCTCGACCGCGAGGCGCAGGACAAGCTCGCCGCGCTGCTGCGTTACGGCGAGCCGGCGGCGGGTGGCCACGAAGGCGCGCTGGTGGTCGTGATGCCGCGCCTGGGCACCGTGTCGCCCTGGGCCAGCAAGGCGACCGACATCGCGCGCAACTGCGGCTTGAGCGGCCTGCACCGCATCGAGCGGGTGACTGAATTCCGCCTCGCCAGCAAACCGGGCCTGTTGGGGGGCGCGAAAGCGATCGATCCCGACGCGCTGCGCGACGGCGCCGCGCTGCTGCACGACCGCATGACCGAAAGTGTCGGCTTCGATCGCGACGACGCGCGCCAGTTGTTCGACGCCCAGGCCGCTGCGCCGCTCGCGCATGTCGATGTGCTGGGTCGAGGCCGCGCCGCGCTGGTGGAGGCGAATACGCGGTGGGGCCTGGCACTGTCGCCCGACGAGATCGACTACCTGGTCGAGGCCTTTGCGCAGCGCCTGCAGCGCAACCCGAGCGACGTCGAGCTGATGATGTTCGCGCAGGCGAACAGCGAACATTGCCGGCACAAGATCTTCAACGCCGACTTCGTGATCGATGGCGAGCGCCAGCCGCATTCGATGTTCGGCATGATCCGCCACACCGAGAAGGCCTCGCCGCAGGGGAGCGTCGTCGCCTACAGCGACAACGCGGCGGTGATGGAGGGCGGGCCCATCGAAGGCTGGCGCCCGCTCGGTTTCACCAACGCGCCGGTGTACGGCGCCGAAGCCGCGACCGCGCATGTGCTGATGAAGGTGGAAACGCACAACCACCCGACCGCGATCTCGCCTTTCGCGGGCGCGGCCACCGGCGCCGGCGGCGAGATCCGCGACGAAGGCGCGACCGGCCGCGGCGCGCGGCCGAAGGCGGGGCTGACCGGGTTCTCGGTCTCGAACCTGCATCTGCCCGGCACGAACGAACCCTGGGAACGCAACCCGGTCGGCAAGCCCGAACACATCGCCAGCGCCTTGCAGATCATGCTCGAAGGCCCGATCGGCGGCGCGGCGTTCAACAACGAGTTCGGCCGGCCCAACCTCGGTGGTTACTTCCGCGTCTTCGAGCAGGACGTGGCGGGCCTGCGGCGCGGCTACCACAAGCCGATCATGATCGCGGGCGGCCTGGGTGCGATCGACGCCACGCAGACGCACAAGCGCGAGTTCCCGGCCGGCACGCTGCTGGTGCAGCTCGGCGGGCCGGGCATGCGCATCGGCATGGGCGGCGGCGCGGCGAGTTCGATGGCGGCCGGCTGCAACACCGCGGCGTTGGACTTCGACAGCGTGCAGCGCGGCAACCCGGAGATCCAACGCCGCGCGCAGGAGGTCATCAATCACTGTTGGAGCCTTGGAGCCAGCAACCCGGTGCTGGCGATCCACGACGTCGGCGCGGGCGGCATCAGCAACGCCTTTCCGGAGCTGGTGGACGGCCCCGGCCGCGGCGCGGTGTTCGATCTGCGCCGCGTGCCGTTGGAAGAAACCGGCCTGGCGCCGAAGGAAGCCTGGTGCAACGAGAGTCAGGAGCGCTATGTGCTGGCGCTCGATCCGGCGCTGCTGCCGCTCTTCGAGCAGATGTGCGCGCGCGAGCGTTGCCCCTATGCGATCGTCGGCACCGCGAGTGCGGCGACGACGCTGGTGCTCGAAGACGGCCCCGGCGGCGAACGTGTCATCGACATGCCGATGGATGTGCTGCTCGGCAAGCCGCCGAAGATGCTGCGCGACGTGCGGCGCGTCGCGCGCAGCGAGCCGCCGCTGGAACTGGGCGACGTGAAGCTCGCCGACGCCTGCCTGAACGTTTTGCGCCACCCGACGGTGGCGAGCAAGCGGTTCCTCGTCACGATCGGCGACCGCACCGTCGGCGGCTTGTCGCACCGCGATCCGATGGTCGGCCCCTGGCAGGTGCCGGTGGCCGATTGCGCGGTGACGCTGGCGGACTTTGCCGGCCTGCGCGGCGAAGCTTTTGCCGTGGGCGAGCGCACGCCGCTGGCCGCGATCGACGCGCCGGCGTCCGGGCGCATGGCGGTGGCCGAAGCGGTGCTGAACCTGCTCGCGGCGCCGATCGAGTTGAGCCGCATCAAGCTCAGCTGCAACTGGATGGCCGCTTGCGGCGAGCCGGGCGAAGACGCCGCGCTCTACGACACCGTCAAGGCGGTCGGCCTGGAGCTGTGCCCCGCCCTCGGCATCGGCGTGCCAGTGGGCAAGGATTCGTTGTCGATGCGCACGCGGTGGGACGAGCAACAGGTCATCGCGCCGGTGTCGCTGATCGTCACCGCCTTCGCCGCGCTGGACAGCGTGCGCGGCACGTCGACGCCGCAGCTCCAGCCCGGCGACACGAGCCTGATCCTGGTGGACCTGGGCCGCGGCCAGCGCCGCATAGGCGGCTCCATCCTCGCGCAGACGCTCGGCGCCTTCGGCGACCGCGTGCCGGACCTGGACGACCCGGCGCTGCTGAAGTCGCTGGTGGGCGCCGTGAACACGCTGCGTGCATCGGGCACGCTGCTCGCGTACCACGACCGCAGCGACGGCGGCCTGTGGGCTTGCGTCTGCGAGATGGCCTTTGCGGGCCAGCGGGGCGTCAGCCTGAACGTCGACCTGCTCGTGACCGAAGGCGACGGCATCGGCGACAGCCGCGCCGAATACGGCGACTCCAAGAACTGGGCCGCACAGGTCAGCTCGCGCCGCGAGCGACTGACGCTCGAAGCGTTGTTCAACGAGGAACTCGGCGTCGTGCTGCAGGTGGCGCGCACCGATCGCGACGCCGCGCTCGGCGTGCTGCGCGGCGCGGGCCTGGGCGCGCACAGCCATGCGGTCGGCAGCACCAACCCGCGCGGCGTGGTGGAGGTCTGGCGCGACACCCAGGCGGTCTTCCACGCGCCGCTCGCCGAGCTGCACAAGGTCTGGGACGAGGTGAGCTGGCGCATCGCGCGCCTGCGCGACAACCCGGCGTGCGCGGATGCGGAACACGAAGCCGCCGGCCGCGCCGACGACCCCGGGCTGCACCTGCACCTGAGCTTCAACCCCAGCGAAGACATCGCCGCACCCTTCATCGCCAAGGGCGCAAGGCCCAAGGTCGCGATCCTGCGCGAACAGGGCGTCAACTCTCAGGTCGAGATGAGTTATGCGATGCACCTCGCCGGCTTCGAGACGCACGACGTGCACATGAGCGACCTGCAGGCCAGCCGCGCGCGGCTGGCGCAGTTCCAGGGCCTGGTCGCCTGTGGCGGCTTCAGCTACGGCGACACGCTGGGCGCCGGCGAGGGCTGGGCGCGCTCGATCCTCTTCAACCCGCAACTGGCCGATGCCTTCGCGGCCTGGTTCGCGCTGAGGGCGAGTTTCGCGCTCGGTGTGTGCAACGGCTGCCAGATGATGGCGGCGTTGAGCCCGCTGATCCCCGGCACCGCCGCCTGGCCGGCGTTCACGCGCAACGTAAGCGAGCAATTCGAGGCCCGGCTGTCGCTGGTCGAGGTGCTCGAATCGCCGTCGATCTTTTTCGCCGGCATGGCCGGCAGCCGCATTCCGATCGCGGTGGCGCACGGCGAGGGGTATGCCGACTTCTCGCAGCGCGGCGACGCGTCAGGCGTGCAGCGCGCCCTGCGTTTCGTCGACCACCACGCCAGCGCAACCGAGGCCTACCCCTGCAACCCCAACGGCAGCCCCGGCGGCCTGACCGGCGTGACCACCGCCGACGGCCGCTTCACCGCGCTGATGCCGCACCCCGAGCGGGTGTTCCGCAACGCGCAGATGAGCTGGACGAATGGCGACCTCGGCGCGCACAGCCCGTGGCTGCGCATGTTCCGCAATGCGCGCAGGTGGGTGGGGTAGTCATGGCGGTGTTGCGCAATGCGCTCGATCGGTCGAAGTTCAATCCCAATGCCGAACTGCCCTATGAGTTGCGGCTGGACGACATCCGCGCCGCGGTGCAGGACGTCTACGACTTCTTCCACGACGTCAATACGGGCCTGATGTTCAAGGGCCTGGACCGGCTCGACGACACGCTGCGTCCGGCCATCATGTCCGGCGTGCTCTCCGACATGTTGACCGCAAGCGTCGCCAAGCACTCGCGCGCGCTCGTCGTGAACCAGTACTTCAACGGCCACCCCGACCTCGTGCTCAAGGGCGAGTACGCCAGCAACGCGGTGAAGGCCGGCGACAAGGGCATCGAGATCAAGACCACGCGCAAGGCCGGCGGTGCGGTCGACACGCACGGCGCACGCGAGCAATGGATGTGCGTATTCGTCTACGAAGTCGACAACGCCACCGAACCGGCGCGAGAGCGGCGTCCGATGACCTTCAACGAGATCTACCTCGGCTACGTTACTGTCGTCGACTTCCGGCGCAACGAGCGCGGTGACCTCGGCACGCGCACGTCGACACTGCACGCTGAAGGCATCGCCAAGCTGCGGCGATCCTGGATCTATCGCGCCTGATCGGCTAGCACGGGCAGGGCAGCGAGGCGCGGAATGGCCACCATTGCGAGCTTGAAGTAGTCGGGATCGCGCTCGATGCCGATGCTGTCGTAGCCGACCGCTTCGGCTGCAGCCAGGGTCGAGCCCGAACCGGCGAACGGATCGAGCACCACACCGAGGCCCAGCGGCAGAACGCCGCGTACCACTTGGCGTAGGAAGGCCTGCGGCTTCAGGCTTGGGTGGTTGGCGAGCTTGCGCTCCGAAGCGCGTGTCGGCGAAGAGGCGATGACGTCGCCGAAGGGCTTGTCCGCGCCGATGCGCCTGAACCCGCCCGTTCCCCAACGACGCAGATTGTCCTGCGCCCGGCCTTCGAGCGGTCGGCGGAAGAGCAGCCAGGGCTCCCACATGGAGCGCGGCATCACGCTGACGCCGTCGAACTCGACGTGCGCATGCTTGGGGCGGTCGCCGCCGCGCATCGTCATCACCAGCCGCACGAGTTCACCGCGCCGCTCCAGCCCGGCCCGCGCGAGCGCATTCGCCACGCGGTGCGACAAAAGCGGATTGCTCGCAACCACGACGTTGGCGCCCGGCACCAGTACGTCCAGCAACGCGCGCGCCCAGTCATGGAAGAAGCGATCGAGCGCGTCGAGGTCGGTGGCCTTGAGCACGGTGAAGCGAGGCAGCGGCGAGCGTTTTGCGCCGTCGAAACTGGGCGGGATGCGCCATACGCCTCCGCGGCCGGCGCGCAGCTTGCGCTGCTCGGTCTCGGTGTACTCGACCAGCCCATAGGGCGGGTCCGTAACAACGGCGTGGATCGAATTGCGCGGCTGCTGCGCCAGCCACTCGATGCAGTCCGATTGCACGAGAAGCGAACGGCCGAAGCGATGCTCGGCCACCGCGGCAGGGGCGATCACCTTCGCCGCCGGAGAATCGCTGTCCAAGCCAGCCAATACGTACTGACCGCGATCGGTGCGGGCGAACAATTCGGGAGTGTTCAGGCGCAGGTACGAGCGCACCGACGAGGGCGGAACGGCCTCGCCGATCAGTTGCGATACCTGATCGCAGACGTCACCGACAGCTGCGCCGCGTGGGCTGCCCTCGAGAACCTGGACGATTGCGTCGCGAACCTGGCCGGGTCGTCTGCGGGTCATGCGTACTTACTGGATAGAGATACAGCATCATAGACGTCTGGACGTCGCGCTGTCCAGTGCCTCATGACTGTTGCGCCGTTCTCGCCGCTTACCGTGCTGCACCTTCCGCATGCAGCCGGCGCAGCGTCTGCGCCGTCGCCTCGTCCGCCGGAAAGAACGTTTCCAGCGCCAGCTCGGCGAGCGTGATGTCGATTGGTGTGCCGAACACGGTGGTCGTGCTGATGAAGCTCAGCGTCCCGATCGGGCTCTGCACCCGCAGGGGCACCGCGACCGCGTGGCCGCTGGCGGCCTCGGGCGCCGGCGGCGCGGGTGGACTTGGATAAGCGCGCAGCTCTTCGGCCAGCGTCGCGAGCACCGGGTCGGCGGTCAGTGCCACCTGGTGGTGCAGCCGCTCCAGCAGATGCGCGCGCCATTCGCCCAGGTTCAGGATGCGCGGCGCCAGGCCCTCGGGGTGCAGCGACAGGCGCAGCACGTTCACCGGCGGCTGCTTCAGGTGCGGCGCGATGCGGTCGTCCAGCAGCAGCGGCACCATGCGGTTGTGCGCCAGCATGTTCCAGTGCCGGTCCACCGCCAGCGCGGGGTGCGGCTCGTGGCCTTCGAGCACGGCCTGGACGGCGGCGCGCGCGGCGCCGAGCGCCGGGTCGCTCATCAGCGCCCGTTCGGCATACATCGGTGCAAAGCCGGCGGCCGTGAGCCAGACGTTGCGCTCGCGCAGCGGCACCTGCAACTGCTCGGCCAGCTTGAGCAGCATCGCACGGCTGGGCGCGGCGCGGCCGGCCTCGACGAAGCTCAGGTGGCGGGTGGAGATGGCGGCGTCGGCCGCCAGGTCCAGCTGGCTCAGGCGGCGCCGCTGGCGCCATTCGCGCAGCAGCTGGCCGACGGGGCGTTGGCGTGCGGCGGCGGGCAACATCGGTGTGCTCAGCTGATGACGTAGGCCGCGGCGCCGGTGGCGATCAGCGTGCCCTGTTCGTTGGTCAGCCGCATCTGCGTCGAGCCGATTCGCCCGCCCAGGCGCGTGACTTCCGCCGTCGCGGTGAACGTCTCGCCGATGCCCTGGCGCAGAAAGTCCACCCGCAAGTCGATCGTGCCCATGCGCGCAAAACGGTGCAACACCTGCGGCGCGGTCTCGTCGGCGTGTTTGTCGCCGATCGCGACCATCAGCGCAAAGCCGCCCATCGCATCCAGCGTCGCCGAGATCACGCCGCCGTGCAGCCGGCCGTGGTAGCTGCTGCCGATCAGCGCCGGCCGCATCGCGAAGCGGATGCGCGGCGCGTCGGCTGCCACCGACTCCACCTTCAGCCCCAGCACCTGGTTGAAGGTGATGCGCTGCTCGAAGAGATCGATCAACGCCGTGTCCAGCCGCTTCTGCTCGGCGGTGCTGCGGCGCGCGGGGTGATCGGCGGTGGTCATGCCCGCATGCTAGCCGGCGCGAGGCCGCGAGCTACCATGAGCGATGAGCCCGACCCAACTCGGCACCGCGCCGTTGATGTTGTTGATCGCGTCGCTGGTGATCGCGATCGTGCTGCTGGCGATCCGCGTCTTCGTCATGCAGCGCGTGCAGACGCGCCGCCAGCGCGAGAACCGGCAGGAGACCGAGCGCCTGAAGTCGCTGGTCGCCGCCTACCGCTCGCTCGCCGGCTCGTTCACGCCGGCGGCGGGCGAGCAGAGGCTGCAGATGGAAGAGGCGCTGTCGGACATCGTGCTCTTCGGCACGCTCGAGCAGGTGGACCTGGCCGCCGCTTGCGCCAACGCGCTCGCGCGCGGCGAGGCGGTCGACTACCAGCCGCTGGTGCTGGCGCTGCGCGGCGAGCTGCGGGTGCAGCTCGGCCTCGACGCCCTGCCTGACGACCTGTCGCTGCCACGCTCCGGCCCCGGCCGCGCGCGCACCGGCCGCGACGGCGAAGGCGGCGGCGGGCGTGGTGGCGCCGGTGGTGGCGCCGGTGGCGGCGGGGCCGGAGGAGGAGCCGCCGCCGGCCTGGGTGCCGGCCTGGTGCTCACCACCAGCAGCGAAGCCGGCGAGCGCTGAGCACGCCGCAGCGGTACTCGTGCAGGCGGCCCGGCCTTTAGGCTAGGGCCTGTTCACACTGCGCAGGCGGGAGCGAACAGGCCCTAGCCCCAGCGTCCGGCGTGCCTGCGCGGGCGAAGCGACTTCGCGTCCCGCTTCGTGCGCGCAGCGCGCCAGCGCCTCGATCATCACGCCATTGCCCGATGCACGCTCTCCATCGGGCAGGTAGAAGCTGTCTTCGAGGCCGGTGCGCAGCATGCCGCCGAGTTCGGCCGTCTTGCGGTGCACGGGCCAGATCTCCTGGCGGCCGATCAGCGTCGTCTGCCAGACCGCGCCTCGCGGCATCCAGCGCGGCAGCAGCGCGAGCAGGTCGGCGTCGCAGGGCATGCCGGAGGCCACGCCCATCACCAGGTTCACTTCCGGCGTGCCGCGCATCATGCCGGCCTGCTGGTACATCGCCACCGAGCGCAGGATGCCGACGTCGAAACACTCGAACTCCGGATGCGTGCCGCACTCGTGCATCACGTCGAGCATCGCCTGCACCTTCTCGACCGGGTTGTCGAACACCATCGGCTTCCAGGCCCAGTCGCCGCTGGCCTTGATCTTCAGGTAGTTCAGGCTGCCGGCGTTGCAGGCGGCGATCTCGGGCCGCACGCGGCGGATGCAGGCCAGCGGGCCGGCGATGTCGGCGCCGACGACGCCGGTGGTCAGGTTGATGATCACGCCCGGGCAGGCGGCGCGGATCGCGTCGCAGACCTCGGCCGCGACGTCGGGGTCCCAACTTGGCAGATGACCGCGGCCGGGCGTCTGCTGTCGCAGGTGCACGTGCATGATGGCCGCCCCGGCGTTGAACGCGTCGCGCGCCTCGGCGGCCATCTGCGCGGGCGTCACCGGCACCGGGTGCTGCGCCGGGTCGGTCAACACGCCGGTGAGGGCGCAGGTGAGGATCGCGGCGTCGCTCATGGTGGGGTGATCTCCAGTTCGATCAACAGCGCGCCGGCCTCGACCGTGTCGCGCGGCGCGACATGCACCGCGCTGACGCGGCCGGCGGCACGCGCGTGTTGCCACATCTCCATCTTCATCGCCTCGATGCACACCAGCGGGGCGCCGAGCTGCACTTCATCGCCGACCTGCACCGCCAGCGCGGCGACGGTGCCGGTGACCGGCGCGGTGGCGCGGCGGGCGTCGTGTTGGTCCGCCGCGGCGCCGAGTGGAGCCGCTTCCTCGAACGCCCACGAACACGCACCCCAGGCCATGTGCCAGCGGCCGGCATCGTCCTGAGCGGCGGTGGTTTTGCGAGTCACGGCGCCGTCACGCCAGCGCAGCACATGCGTTTCCTTGTTGTGCTCGGCAATCTCGGCGGCTTCGTGTTGCACCCGTTCGGCGCCATCGCAGCGCAGGCGCACACCGAAGCCCGTCAAGGCTGCGGGGCGAAACCCCGAGCGCGGCGCGTGCAGAGCAGCCGCGAGTTGCCATGCGCTCTCGGGCGGCTCGCTGGCTTGCAGCAGTGCATGACCCTGCGCGGCCCAGTCGTCGAGCGTGCCGGTGTGCAGCGTCGCGTCGCGAAACTCGGGTGTGCCGAGCAGCGCCTGCAGGAAGGCGGCGTTGTTGGCGACGCCGAGCAGCGGCGTGTCTTCGATCGCCGCACGCAGCCGCCGGATCGCATCGGCGCGGTCACGTCCGTGCGCGACGATCTTCGCCAGCAGCGAGTCGTAGTGCGGCCCGACCGTCTGGCCTTCGGCGATGCCGCTGTCGATGCGCACCGGACCTTCGGGCCGCCAGTGCAGCACCGTGCCGGTCTGCGGCGCAAAGCCGCGCACCGGGTCTTCGGCGCACAGGCGGATTTCGATCGCATGGCCGTCGAAGCGAATCTCGTCTTGTTTCAGCGGCAGCGCCTCGCCGGCCGCGACGCGCAGCTGCCACTCGACGAGATCGAGTCCGGTCACGCATTCGGTCACCGGATGTTCGACCTGCAGCCGCGTATTCATCTCCAGAAAGTAGTGCGCGCCGCTTGGCGCATCGACGATGAACTCGACCGTGCCGGCGCCGACATAGGCGACCGCGCGCGCTGCCGTCACCGCATCGGCGGCGAGCCGCGCGCGCAAGGCCGTATTCACCACCGGCGACGGCGTCTCCTCGACCAGCTTCTGGCGCCGGCGTTGCGTGCTGCAGTCGCGCTCGCCGAGATGCACGACGTTGCCCTGCGTATCGGCGAACACCTGCACCTCGATGTGCCGGCCGCCGATCACCAGGCGTTCGAGCATCAGCGTGGCGTCGCCGAACGCGCCTAAAGCCTCGCGGCGTGCACCGGCCAGTGCTTCGGGCAGTTCGCCCAGGTCGCGCACCAGCCGCATGCCACGCCCGCCGCCGCCCGCCACCGCCTTCACCAGCAGCGGCGTGCCGAGCGCACGCGCTGCGGCGGCGAGCGTGGCGTCGTCCTGCGCGTCGCCGAGGTAGCCCGGCGCACAGGCGACGCCGGCGTCGGCCATGCGACGCTTGGCCTGCGCCTTGTCGCCCATCGCACGCATCGCGGCAGCGGGAGGACCGACGAACACGAGCCCTGCAGCCAAGCAGGCATCGGCGAAATCGGAGTTCTCGGACAGAAAGCCGTAGCCCGGGTGCAGCGCATCGGCGCCGGTGGCGCGCGCGGCGCCGAGGAGTGCATCGAAGTCGAGGTAGGCGCGCGGCGCGCCGATCGCAACCGCCTCGTCGGCGAGACACACATGCGGCGCATCGGCATCGACCTCGCTGTAGACCGCTACCGTGCGGTAGCCCAAAGCGCGCGCCGTGCGCATCACGCGGCAGGCGATCTCGCCGCGGTTGGCAACAAGGAGCTTGCTAAACATCAGCGCGTCCGCGGCTCGATCGCCGCACGCTGCGCGTGCCAGGCGATTTGGCTGCGGCTCACGTCGGCGATGCCGACATGACCCTTCGCCGCAACCTCCGCTGCGCTGCGGTTGTCGCCGCGGTTGGCAACAAGGAGCTTCTCGAAGCTCACGCCGGCAGCCGTCCGGGCAAGGTGCCTTCGTGTTTGCAGATGATCGTCAGCATGATCTCGTCGGCGCCGGCGCCGATCGACGACAGCCGGCCGTCGCGGTAGGCCTGCGAGATCGGGTTGTCGCGCGTGAAGCCCATGCCGCCCCAGTATTGCAGGCAGGCGTCGGCAACCTCGCGCGTCAACCGGCCGGCTTTGAGCTTGGCCATCGACGCGAGCCGCGTCACGTCCTCGCCGCCGACATAACGCTCGACCGCGCACCAGGTCAGCGCACGCAGCGCCTCGACCTCGGTGCGCAGTTCAGCCAAACGAAAGTGCACCACCTGGTTCGCGAGCACGCTGCGGCCGAACACCTGGCGCTCGCGTGCGTAGGCTATGGTCTGGTCGATCAGCCGGTCCAGCGTGCGCAGCGCGGCCGCCGCGCCCCACAGCCGCTCTTCCTGGAACTGCATCATCTGGAACATGAAACCCTGGCCTTCGGCGCCGATGGTGTGCCGCCGGGGCACGCGCACGCCGTCGAAGAAGAGTTGCGCGGTGTCCGACGAATGCATGCCGATCTTGTGGATCTTCTGCTTCGTGATGCCGGGCCGGTCCATCGGCACGACGATCAGGCTCTTGTTCTTGTGCGCCGGCCCGTCGCCGGTGTTGACGAGCAGGCAGCACCAGTCGGCCTGCAGTCCGTTCGTGATCCACATCTTCGCACCGTCGATCACCCATTCATCGCCGTCGGCGCGCGCGCGGGTCGTGATCGCGGCCACGTCGGAGCCCGCACCGGGTTCGCTGACGCCGATACAGCCGACGACGTCGCCGGCGATCGACGGTGCGAGCCATTCGCGCTTGAGCTCTTCCGAGCCGAAACGTGCCAGTGCCGGTGTGCACATGTCGGTCTGCACGCCGATCGCCATCGGCACGCCGCCGCAGTTGATCTCGCCCAGCGCTTCGGCCATCACCATCGAGTAGCTGAAGTCCAGCCCCAGGCCGCCATAGGCCGGGTCGTACTTGATGCCCAGGAGCCCGAGGTCGCCGAGCTGCTTGAAGACGCGGTGGCTCGGGAACTGCTCGGCCGCCTCCCATTCCGCGACATGCGGGTTGAGTTCCTTCTGGCAGAAACGCGTGACCGTCTCGCGCAACTGGGTGTGTTGTTCGGTGAACTGCATGTCTTCTCCTTAGAGGCGCGCGATGCCGAAGGTGTTGGCTCGCAGCACGCGGTTGGCGCTGTCGGCCGCGATCGTCAGACACAAGCCCAACACGCGGCGTGTGTCACGCGGGTCGATGATGCCGTCGTCCCACAGGCGCGCGCTGCCGAAGAGCGCGGCCGATTCGGCGTCCAGTCGGGCCCTCAGCGCGGCACTGCCCGCCGGGTCGCGGCCGCGTGTGACGATGTCCATCACCATCGCCGCTTGTGCGCCGCCCATCACTGCGGTGCGCGCGGACGGCCAGGCGAAGATGAAACGCGGATCGAATCCGCGCCCGCACATGCCGTAGTTGCCCGCGCCGTAGCTGCCGCCGATGACGACGGTGAACTTCGCAACGCGTGCGTTGGCAACCGCCTGGATCATCTTGCTGCCGTGTTTGATCGCGCCGGCACGTTCGGCGCTGCGCCCGACCATGTAGCCGGTGGTGTTCTGCAGGAACACGAGCGGCACACCCGCCTGGTCGCACAGTTGGATGAACTGTGCCGCCTTGGTCGAGCCGGTCGGCTGGATCGGCGCGTTGTTGGCGACGATGCCCACCGCGTGGCCTTGCAGCCGGGCATGGCCGCAGACGGTGTCGGTGGAGTAGGGCGCCTTGAACTCGAGGAAGTCCGAGCCGTCGACCAGCCGCGCGATGACTTCACGCATGTCGAAGGGCGTGCGCTCGTCGGTGGGCACGATGCCCATCAACTCGTCGCTCGCATAACGCGGCGGGGGGACTTCTCCTGGCGGCGTTGCCGCATCCCACGGCAGTGCAGCCATCAATTCGCGCGCGGTGGCGATCGCATGCGCGTCGTTCTCGCACAGGTACTCGCCGAGTCCCGTGACGCCGGCGTGCAGTTCGGCGCCGCCGAGTTCCTCGTCGTTGGCGTCCTCGCCGATCGCGGCCTTGACGAGCGGCGGGCCGGCGAGATAGATGCTGGAGCGGCCGCGCACCAGCACGACGTAGTCGCACAGGCCGGGCAGGTAGGCGCCGCCGGCGGTGGACGAGCCGTGCACGACCGCGATCTGCGGGATGCCGGCCGCCGACAGCCGGGCCTGGTTGGCGAAGGTGCGCCCACCCTCGACGAAGAGTTCCGCCTGGTAGTTCAGGTTCGCCCCGCCGGACTCCACCAGCGCGATCACCGGCAGCTTGTTTTCCAGCGCCACTTGCTGCAGCCGCAGCGCCTTCTTCAAGCCCATCGGTGCGATCGTGCCGCCTTTCAAGGCGCTGTCGTGCGCGCTGATCACACAACGTTTTCCGGCGACGACGCCGATGCCGACGATGGAGCCGCCGCCGAGTACCGATTCGACGCCGTCGTCGTCGTGCATGCCGAGGCCCGCGAGCGGGCTCAGCTCGAGGAAGTCGCTGCCGGCGTCGAGCAGCCGCGCGACACGTTCACGCGGCAGCAACTGGCTGCGGGCTTCGAACCTCTCTCGTTTCGCGGCCGAGGCGTCGACGACCTTGCGTTGCAGCGCCTGCACCTCCGCCAGACGCTCGGCCATGCGCTCGGCGTTGGCGCGAAAGGCCGCGCTGCGTGCGTCCAGCGTGCTGGTGAGCTGCGGCATTACTTCAGCACTTCCGGCGTCACCGCGCGGTGGAAAGCGTCGAACGGGGTCGATCGATCGTGCGCCGCGCTCGGCCACAGCGGCGAATGGATCGCCGCGCCACCGTCGATCTGCAGCGTGACGCCGGTGATGAACGCTGCCGCCGGGCTGAGCAGGAAGACGATCGCGGCGCTGATCTCGGCCTCCAGCGCCAGGCGTTGCAGCGGCACATGGCGCTTGAGCTTCGGGATCATCGCCTTCATCGCGCCGTCGTAGGTGTCCATGCCCGACGACGCGATCCAGCCCGGCGCGACCGCGTTCACGCGCACGCCGCTGGCCGCCCACTCCACCGCCGCCGTCATCGTCAGGTTGCTCATGCCGGCGCGCGCGGCGCCGGAATGGCCCATGCCCGGCATGCCGTTGCGAAAGTCCGCCGTCATGTTGACGATCGCGCCACCGTGGTCGGCCATGCACTGCTTGAAGACCTCGCGCGCCATCAGGAAGCCGCCGGTCAGGTTGTTGGCGACGACCGCCTCGAAGCCCTTCTTCGAGATCGCCGCCAGCGGTGCGGGGAACTGGCCGCCGGCGTTGTTGACGAGGCCATGGATCGGCCCCTGCTCGGCGATCACATTCGCGACCGCGGCCTGCACAGCCGCTTCGTCGCGGATGTCGAAGGCGCGTGTCGTGCAGCGGCCGCCGTCTTCGGCGATCTCGCCGGCGACACGATCCAGCTTGTCTTGCGAGCGCCCGCTCAGGCACACCGTGGCACCGAGCGACGCCAACTCGTGCGCGACACAACGCCCGATGCCCGAACCGCCGCCGGTGACCCAGACGAGCCGGCCGTCGAACAGGCCAGGGCGGAAGGCGCTCGCATAACGCGCAAGGTTGGCGGGCATGCGGCGATTAGGCATTGAGCTAACGTTAACGTCAACATCATGCCGCTAAGGGAATTCCAGCACATCGGGGCGCGGGTTCCGTCCTAGCATCGGCGGCATGAGTCTGGTCGCCAGCCGCGCGCAGCAGGTCGTCGAGTCGCAGCAGCAGCATGACGACGCGGGCGAGCTGTATGGCGTCACCGAGATCTGCCGCGAGTTCGGCATCTCGCCGCGCGCCTTGCGCTTCTATGAGGACAAGGGCCTGCTCGGCCCGAGGCGCGTCAACGGCACGCGCGTCTACACCCGGCGCGACCGCGCGCGCTTGACGTTGATCCTGCGCAGCAAGGCGATCGGCGCGTCGCTGGCCGAGATCAAGCACTACCTCGAGCTGTACGGCGCGCACGGCGAAGGCCGCGTCAAGCAACTGCGCTGGGTGCAGGAGCGCACTGACGAGACGATCCGCGCGCTGGAACAGAAACGCGCGCACATCGACGCCGCGCTCGCCGAGCTGCGCGTGATCAATGCCGAGGTGCGCCAGCGCCTGGGGAGCAAAGGCTGATGGCCATCCATACTTTCCCCTCGCCCTGGCTCGACGACGAGCTGAACATGCTGCGCGATGCCAGCGCGCGCTTCTTCAAGGAGCGCTGGCTGCCGCGCGCCGCGCAATGGCGCGCGGCAGGCATGATGGACCGTGGCAGCTGGCGCGAGGCCGGCGCCCAGGGGCTGCTGTGCGCCGGCATGCCCGAGGCCTATGGCGGCGGGGGCGGCAGCTTCGCGCACGACGCCGTGATCATCGAGGCGGCGGCGTACGCCGGGCTGTCGGGCTTTGGCGGCGGGCTGCATTCGGCGATCGTTGCGCCCTACGTCCATCGCTACGGCAGCGACGAACAGAAGATGCGCTGGCTGCCGAAGATGGCGAGCGGTGAACTCGTGGGTGCGATCGCGATGACCGAGCCCGGTACCGGCAGCGACCTGCAGGCGGTGCGCACGACGGCACTGCGGAGCGGCGAGCACTACACCGTCAGCGGCGCCAAGACCTTCATCACCAATGGCCGGAACGCCGACCTGATCATTGTCGTCTGCAAGACCGACCGGTCGCTGGGCGCCAAAGGCACATCGCTCATCGTCGTCGAGACGAACGACGCAACGGGTTTTCGCCGCGGCCGGCTGCTCGACAAGGTGGGGCTGAAGTCGCAGGACACGTCGGAGCTGTTCTTCGACGAGGTGCGCGTGCCGGCCGCCAACCGGCTCGGCCCCGAAGGCGCGGGCTTCGTGCAGCTCATGGAACAACTGCCGCAGGAGCGGCTGATCATCGCGCTGCAGGGCATCGCGGCGATGGAGCGCGCGCTCGCCGAGACGCTGGCCTATGTCAAGCAGCGCCAGGCTTTCGGCCAGCCGATCTGGAACTTCCAGAACACGCGCTTCAAGCTCGCCGAGGTGCAGGCCACCGTGCTCGCCACGCGCGCCTTCGTCGATGCCTGCATGGTCGAACACCTGAAGGGCGAGCTCGACGCCGCCCGCGCTGCGCTCGCCAAGGCCTGGGTCACCGAGCGCCAGTGCGAGGTGATGGACGAATGCCTGCAACTCTTCGGCGGCTACGGCTACATGATGGAGTACCCGATCGCCGAGCTGTATGTGGATGCGCGTGTGCAGCGCATCTACGGCGGCACCAACGAGATCATGAAGGAACTGGCGTCGCGCTCGATGTGAGCGCAAGGAGCAAGACGATGACCGAGGCTTACCTGTACGACCATGTGCGCACGCCGCGCGGCAAGGGCAAGAAGGACGGCAGCCTGCACCAGGCGACGCCGGTGTGGCTGCTGCGCACCCTGTTGCGCGCCATGCAGCAGCGCAACGATCTCGACACCTCCCTCGTCGACGACGTGGTGCTCGGTTGCGTGACGCCGATCGGCGAACAGGGCGCGGACATCGCGCGCACCGCGGTGCTCGACGCCGACTGGGCCGAAAGCTGCGCCGGCGTGACGCAGAGCCGCTTCTGCGCCAGCGGGCTCGAGTCGATCAACCTCGCCGCGGCCAAGGTGGCGAGCGGCTTCGAGGATCTGGTGGTCGCCGGCGGCGTCGAAAGCATGAGCCGATGGGCCATGGGCAGCGACGGCGGGGCCTGGTTCATGGACCCGCGCATCAACCAGAAGCTCGGCTTCGTGCCGCAGGGCGTGGGTGCGGACCTGATCGGCACGCTCGAAGGCTGGGGCCGTGCCGACGTGGACGGCTATGCGCTCAATTCGCACCGCAAGGCCGCGGCGGCGCGTAAGGCCGGGCACTTCAAACGTTCGGTGGTGCCGGTGACCGACATCGCCGGGCTGCCGATGCTCGACCACGACGAAACGATCCGCCCCGACGCCTCGATCGACGCGATGGCCAAGCTGGAGCCATCGTTCGCCAAGATCGGGGCGATGGGCTTCGACGCCACCGCGCTGCGCAAGTACACGACGGTCGAGCGCATCACGCACATGCACCACGCCGGCAACTCGTCGGGCATCGTCGACGGCGCGGCGCTGATGCTGGTCGGCTCGAAGTCGGGCGGCGACAAGGCCGGCCTCAAGCCGCGCGCGCGGGTGCGCGCGGCGGCGGTCACCGGCAGCGAGCCGACGATCATGCTGACCGGCCCGACACCCGCTTGCCGCAAGGCGCTTGCCAAGGCGGGCATGCAGGCGAAGGACATCGACCTCTGGGAGGTCAACGAGGCGTTCGCTGTCGTGCCGATGAAAACCGCGCGCGACCTTGGTGTGAGCCTGGACCGTGTCAACGTCAACGGCGGGTCGATCGCGATGGGCCATCCGCTCGGGGCGACGGGCTGCATCATCCTTGGCACGCTGCTGGATGAACTGGAGCGCCGGGGTCTTTCGACCGGCTGCGCGACGCTGTGTGTCGGCGGCGGCATGGGCATCGCGACCATCATCGAGAGGATCTGATCATGAGCGCGGTGAACCTCAGCCTGGGCGACGACGGCATCCTGGTCGCGACGATGGACTTGCCCGGTCGGCCGATGAACGTCGTCGGCGACGCCTTGATGGACGGCATCGCGGCGGCCGTCCAGCGCCTGGCCGAAACGGGCGTGAAGGGCCTGATCCTCACCTCGGCGAAGGCCGACTTCTGCGCGGGCGGCGACATCGACAACATGTCGAAGTGGACGAGACCCGAGCAGCCCTTCGACGCGTCGATGGCGATGAAGGCCGTGCTGCGCACGCTGGAGACGCAGGGCAAGCCGGTGGTCGCCGCGATCAACGGCCATGCGCTCGGCGGCGGGCTGGAACTCGCGCTCGCCTGCCATGCGCGCATCGCGATCGACTCGCCGAAGTTGAAGCTCGGCCAGCCGGAGGTGAAGATCGGCCTGCTGCCCGGCGGCGGCGGCACGGCGCGGCTGTCGCGGCTGGTCGGCATCCAGGCCGCGCTGCAGATTTGCGCCGAGGGCGACGACATCGATGTGCACAAGGCCAAGGCGATGGGCCTGCTGACCGACCTGGCCGCCGATCGCGACGAGCTGCTGGCCAAGTCGCGCGCCTGGATCGCCGCCCACCCGAAGGCCGCGCAGCCCTGGGACACGCCCAAGTTCCGCTTCCCGGCCGGCGGCGACAGCCGCGCACCGGCGATCGCGCAGCTGTGGTCGGTGGCGCCGTCGATCGCCGCCGCCAAGAGCCAGGGCAACTACCCGGCGGTCGAGCACATCATGAGCGCGATCTTCGAAGGCGGCCTGCTCGACTTCGACTCGGCTTGTGTGGTCGAGAGCCGCTATTTCGCCGCCTGCTGCATGAGCCCCGCGTCGAAGAACATGATCGGCACGCTGTGGTACCAGCTCAACGCGATCAAAAAGGGGGCGTCGCGGCCGGCGCGGGTGGCCAGAGCCCAGGTCGCCAAGCTCGGCATCCTCGGCGCAGGGATGATGGGCGGCGGCATCGCTTATGTGTCTGCCAAGGCGGGCATCGACGTCGTGCTGCTCGATACGGCGATCGACGCCGCGAACAAGGGCAAGGCGTACTCGCAGGGGCTGCTCGACAAGGCGGTCGCCAAAGGCCGCACGAGCGCCGAGCAACGTGATGCCCTGTTGGGCCGCATCCGCACGACGACGAACTTCGACGATCTGGCCGGCTGCGACCTGGTGATCGAAGCGGTGTTCGAGGAGCGTGCGATCAAGGCCGAGGTGACGAAGAAGACCGAGGCCGTCCTGGCACCGAGCGCGGTGTTCGCGTCCAACACCTCGACGCTGCCGATCACCGGCCTGGCGCAAGCGAGCGTTCGGCCGGCTCACTTCATCGGGCTGCACTTCTTCAGCCCGGTGGACAAGATGCCGCTGGTGGAGATCATCGTCGGCGAACAAACTTCCGACGAGACGCTCGCGCGCGGCTTCGACTACGTGCTGCAGATCGGCAAGACGCCGATCGTCGTCAACGACAGCCGCGGCTTCTACACCAGCCGCGTCTTCGGCACCTACCTGATGGAGGGGCTGGCGATGCTGAAGGAGGGGGTGCACCCGCGCAGCATCGAGGCCGCCGGCCTGAAGGCCGGCATGCCGATGCCGCCGCTGGCTTTGCAGGACGAGGTGAGCCTGTCTTTGAGCCTGCATGTGGCCGAGCAGACCCGGAAGGACCTGGCCGCCGAAGGCAAGCCCTACGCCGAACACCCGGGCACCTCGGTCGTGCGCCAGATGTGCGAGTTGGGGCGCGTCGGCAAGAAGGCGGGGCAGGGCTTCTACGACTATGGCGCTGGTGACAAACACCTGTGGTCAGGCCTGAAGGACATGTTCCCGGTGGCGGCGCAGCAGCCCACGCAGGCCGAGCTGATCGACCGCCTGATGTTCTCTCAGGCCAACGAAGCGGCGCGCTGCCTGGACGAAGGCGTGCTGCGTTCGGTGGCCGACGGCAACATCGGCTCGATCTTCGGTTGGGGTTTTGCGCCCTTCCACGGCGGCGCCTTGCAGTTCATCGACGCCTACGGGCCGGCCCGGTTCGTAGAACGCGCGCGCGAACTGGCGGCGCGGCACGGCGCGCGCTTCGAGCCGGCGGCGAATGTCGTCAAGCTGGCGCAGGAGGGCGGCCGTTTGGCGGACTAAAGCGCTGGCGATGTATCCGTTTTTGGACTAGTATTCATGCCAAGTCTAGAACGGAACTCCCATGAGCGCAATCCTGTCCCCCGAGCGCGCGCCGGCCAACACGGCGCAGATGGCCGCCGCCGGCCTGCGTGCCTTTGCGCGCATCGCCGAACACTGGGGCTTGTCGGTCGAGCAGCAGCGCTGCCTGCTCGGCGAGCCGGCCAGGTCGACCTTCTTCGCCTGGCGCAAGGCGCCTGGCGAGGCGAGCCTGCCGCGCGACACGCTCGAGCGGCTGTCCAACCTGCTCGGCATCTACAAGAGTCTGCAGATCCTGTTGCCCGATGAAGCCGCGGCTGACGCCTGGGTCAAGCAGCCGAACGCCGCCTTCGGCGGCCGCTCGGCGCTGGACCACATGCTCGCGGGCAACCTGTCCGACCTGAACACGGTGCGCCGCTACCTGGACGCGGTGCGCGGCGGCGGCTGGTCTTGACGCCAGCGATCGAACAGCGCCGCGTGCGCTGGCAGGCGGCCTGCCGCATCGTGCCGACACGCTACCCCACCATCAACCTGTACGACCGTGTCGCCGACGAAGCCGACTTCGACGCGCTGTACGCGCTAGAGGCGATGAGCAACGACCGTCTGCGTGACGAGCTGGGTCGCATCGAACTGGTGCCGAAGGACGAGCGCGTGTTCGGCCCCGGCAGCGGGCCGATCATGGCCGCATTCACGCACTTGAACCCGCTCGGCAGCCGCTTCTCCGACGGCAGCTACGGCGTGTTCTACGCCGCCCGCGAACGCGCGACCGCGGTCGCCGAGACCGCCCATCACCATGGCCGCTTCCTCGCCGCCACCAGGCAGCCGGCGATGCATCTGCCGATGCGGCTGTATCAGGTCGAAATCGACGCCCGGCTGCACGACCTGCGCCCCGCGGGCCACGAGGCCGAGCACGACCCGCGGAGCTACACCGCGTCGCAGGCCCTCGGCCGCCGGTTGAAGGGCGCGGGCTCGGCCGGCATCGTCTACCGCAGCGTACGGCGCGCGGGCGGCTATTGCGCAGGCCTGTTCACACCGCGCGGCGCCAAGGCCTGCAAACACGCCGCGTATCTTCTCTACGCCTGGGATGGCGAACGTTTCGCCGACATCTACGAGAAGGTTGGCGCGTCGTGATGCCGAACCGCTACGACCGCCTCGACGCGCTGCGTGGTGTCGCGATGGTGTGGATGGCGGTGTTCCACTTCGTCTTCGACCTCAACTACTTCGGCCTCGTCGCACGCCAGGACTTCTACCGCGACCCGCTATGGACTGGGCAGCGCACCGCGATCGTCACGCTGTTCCTGTTCTGCGCCGGCATGGGCCAGGCGATCGCGCTGCAGCAGGGCCAGTCGGCGGCGCGCTTCTGGCGCCGCTGGAGCCAGGTGGCGGCTTGTGCAGTGCTGGTCAGCATCGGCTCGTGGTTCATGTTCCCAGGGAGTTGGATCAGCGTCGGCGTGCTGCACGGCATCGCGCTGACGCTGATCGTCGCGCGTTTCGCGGCGCCGCTGCGCGCCTGGCTGTGGCCGCTGGGCCTGCTCGCGATCGCATTGCCCTTCTTCGTCCAGCACCCGCTCTTCGATACCCGTTGGACTAACTGGGTCGGCCTCGTGACGCGCAAGCCGATCACCGAAGACTATGTGCCGCTGCTGCCTTGGCTCGGCGTGATGCTCTGGGGCCTGGCGGCGGGGCAGGCATTGCTTGCGCGAAGCTCGGCGCCGCTCACCGGCGCGCTGCCGAGGCCGTTGGCACGGCTGGCGGCGCTGGGCCGTTGGCCGCTGACGTTCTACATGCTGCATCAACCGCTGTTGATCGGCGCGGTGATGTTGATGCGAGAGGTCGCACGATGAAGATCAAGACTCTGCCGCTGTCGAGGCCTACCCGGTCGACAAACCGGCGCGCAGCGAAGACACCTTCATGTGGTTCGGCGCCAAGTCGATGTACGACAAGGCCGGTTTCACCGAAGTGGCCCGCCGCAAGCCGCCGGCCGGTGGTGCGACTCCGGCCGACCTGACAGCCCCTCACTTCGGCCGCGGCCGCTCGAGCCTGCCGTCGGGTACCGACAGCTTGCCGCTGCGCAACTCCTTCACCGCCACGCAGACGGCGCGTGCGGCGTTGCGCACCTCCTCCTGCACGTCGGTGTCGCGGTCCAGTGCCTCGTGGCTCGTGGCGTACGGCTCGTAGTAGCCGATGTAGCGGTCAAACCGGCTCATCGGGCCGGCGTCGATCAAACCCATCCAGTCGAGCCAGTCGCTCAGGGCGCGGCGCACGCCTTCGGTGCCGGCGACGTCGCCGTGCACCACCACGCCGTAAGCGCGGCCGGCCAGGTGCTTGGGGTAGGGCCAGCCGGCGAGTTCGAGCGCCTTGGCCTTCTTCGCGTCCTTGCCGCCGGTGCTGGTCGGGTCGGGGTTGCCGCCGTCGGCGCAGACCAGGCGATCCATCATCAGCTTGAGCGGGCTGGTCGCGTGGTACCAATGCACGGGCGTGAGGATGAGCACCGCGTGTGCGCACACCCACCGTTCGTAGATGTCGGCCATCCAGTCGTTGACCTGGCCGGTGGCGTGGGTGGGGTAACAACTGCAGGGCCAATGGCAGAGCGGCATCGCGGTCGACAGACAGCCCTTGCAGGGGTGGATGTGGCGCTGATAGTCGGAGGTCACGAGGCTCAGGTCCAGCACGTCGGCCTGCATCGTCGCTTCGCGCTCGACCACTTCCTGCGCGATCTGCGTCAGGCGCCAGGTCTTGGAGACTTCGCCGGGGCAGGTGCCGTCGTTGCGCGGGCTGGCACACACCAGCAGCACGCGTGACGGCGTGCTCGCCTTGCCCCAACGCGCCTGCGCGCGCTTCAGCACGGCGGCAGTCGCGCGCCACTCGACGGACAACTCGTAGCCCGGGTCGGCGTAGCCGCGCCCGGCCTTCGCGGTGCGCGGCGCCTTGCGGCCATCCTGATAGGCCTGCCAGGCCAGCGCCTCCAGGCGGTCGATGGCCGGCTGCTCGGCGGCGTACACCGGGTCGAAGAAGCGTTGCAGGTAGCGCAGGCGAAAGGCCTCGCGCGTGACGGCGGGGTCGGCGGCCTGACCCACTCTCGGTGCCGGTGTTGCGGAGGGCGGAGGGCGATCTCATCGCACACAGCTTGCCACGCCGCCGAAGGAACGGGTTCTTGCGCGGGCGTTTGTCCTACAGGGACGACCTTCGCCGTCCGACGCGTGCAGGGCCAAGCTCGCGATGACCGCTTCTAAGCTTCACGCACGCCCAACCGGAAGCAAATCCATGACGACCAAACCCCCCAAGCGCGCCGCGCCGCGATCCACCCACCCCGACCTGCCTGCCGGTCTGGCCGAACGCGACCCGGTGTGCGCGAGCCACGCCAGCGCTGGCCAGCAACTGGCCGAACAACGGACCCACAACGCCGACAAGCCGTCGGAATACGGCCAACCTTCGGAAGTCAAGCACAACCGTGGCGAGCACCTGGCCATCACCAAGGCGGACGGAGTTAGCGGCTTCAGTGAAGCCAACGTCAGCGAAAAGACCAGTGGCAACGCGCTGAAGGAAGAGCGGGGCGGGCACGCTCCAGGCGCGCTGGGGCGCGACCGCTCCTTCGCCGGTGCCACGCAGCTGACGACCAACCAGGGCGTGCCCGTTGCCGACAACCAGAGCTCTCTGAAGGCCGGCGTGCGCGGCCCCACGCTGTTGGAAGACTTCATCCTGCGCGAGAAGATCACCCACTTCGACCATGAGCGCATCCCGGAACGGGTGGTGCACGCGCGCGGCTCGGCGGCCCATGGTTACTTCGAGTGCACCGCCGACATTCGCGACCTGACACGCGCCAGCGTGTTCACCCCGGGCAAGCGCACGCCCACCTTCGTGCGCTTCTCGACGGTGGCCGGCGAGCGGGGTTCGTTCGACTGCGCGCGCGACATCCGCGGCTTCGCCGTCAAGCTCTACACCGACGAAGGCAACTGGGACCTGGTCGGCAACAACATCCCGGTGTTCTTCATCCAGGACGCGATGAAGTTCCCGGACCTCGTGCACGCCGTCAAGCCCGAACCCCACAACGCGATTCCGCAGGCCGCATCGGCGCACGACACGTTCTGGGACTTCGTCTCCCTGATGCCCGAGTCGACGCACGTGCTGTGCTGGGCGATGAGCGACCGCGCCATTCCCAGGTCGTTTCGCATGATGCAGGGTTTCGGCGTGCACACCTTCCGGCTCGTCAACGACGCCGGCAACAGCACCTTCGTGAAGTTCCACTGGACGCCGAAGGCGGGCGTGCATTCGCTGGTCTGGGACGAAGCCGTCAAGATCAACGGCGCCGACCCCGACTTTCACCGGCGCGACCTTTGGGAAGCGATCGAGGCCGGCGCCTATCCCGAGTGGGAGCTTGGCCTTCAAGTGTTCAGCGAGGAGCAATCGCAGGAGTGGAGCTTCGACGTGCTCGACCCGACCAAGATCGTGCCGGAGGAACTCTGCCCGCTGCGACCCGTCGGCCGGCTCGTGCTGGACCGCAACCCCGACAACTTCTTCGCCGAAACCGAGCAGGTGGCGTTCTGCACCGCTCACGTGGTGCCGGGGATCGACTTCAGCAACGACCCGCTGCTGGCCGGGCGCCATCACTCGTATGTCGACACGCAGCTGTCGCGCCTGGGTGGCCCGAACTTCCACGAACTGCCCATCAACGCGCCGCTGGCACCGGTCGCGAACAACCAGCGCGACGGCATCCACCGCATGGCGATCCACCGCGGCAAGGTGGCCTACGAGCCGAACTCGCTGGGGGGCGGGTGCCCCTTCCAGGCCGGCATGAAGGGCTACGTCTCCTACCCGGCCCCGATTGAGGACGACAACAAGCTGCGCGGCAAACCCGAACGGTTCGCCGAGCATTACGCGCAGGCGCGTTTGTTCGTCAACAGTCTGGCCCCGCACGAGAAGGCCCACATGGAGGGCGCGTTCCGGTTCGAGTTGAGCAAGGTGACCGTCCCGGCGATCCGCGAGCGCATGGTCTCCAGCCTGCGCAACGTGGATGAAGACATCGCCCGTCGCCTGGCCGCAGAGCTCGGCCTCCCGCTGCCGGAGGCGATGCCGCTGGCCATCGCGTCGCCGCGGCCGCCCGAGGTGGAAACGTCGCAGAAGCTGTCCCAGCTCGCCTTCCCGGGCGACGGCCGGATTGCAGCGCGCAAGGTCGCCGTCCTGCTCGCACCCGGCATCGCCGCTGCGGGCGTGGCGGGGTTGAGCAAGGCGCTGGCCGCGCAGGGCGCGGTGGTCAAGTTCCTGGCGCCTCGGCTGGGCACGGTCGATGCGGGCGGCACGAGTCTGCCCGTCGATGCGACCTTCGAGAACAGCCCTTCGGTCCTGTTCGACGCCGTCGCCATCCCTGCCGATGCGCGATCCGTCGCCGCGCTGGGGGCCTACGGGCGGGTGAAGGAGTTCCTGAAGGACCAGTACCGTCACGGCAAGGCCATGGCGCTGGTGGGCGGGGACCTCGGTGCGCTCGCGCCGTTCGGCATCGATCTGCCGCCGGACGATGCGGACGCCGCGGCCGGCATCGTGCACGGGGCGTCGGTCGAGCGCGACTTCGTCGCCGCCATTGCGCAGCACCGGCATCCGGCCCGCGAGACGGATCCTCCGCGGGTCTAGCGCCAGGCCACGAACAAAAGCCGCCGGCTTGCGCCGGCGGCTTTCTCTAGGTGATGGGCCGGCTAGGGCGCCTCGGGCTTGTCAGGCCTCTTCCATCTCGGCGTATTCCGCCTCCAGCTCCGCTTTGCGGGCGGTCATCTCCGCGCCGAGGGCGTCGAAGTCGAGGTCCTTGGCCTTGCGCGCCTTCGGGAACATCTCTTCTTCCTCTTCCTTGACGTGGTGGGCGACGTACTCGCACAGCACCGTCACCTTGGCGTCGTAGTGGCTGTCGTCGGGATCCATCGCCTCGATCTGCGCGATCAGATCCTTGGCGCTGTCGTGCTCGACGTCGGCGTGATCCATGATGTCGTCGTCATCGATGGCGGCGCGCACCGGCGGATAGAAGACTTCTTCCTCGACGGTGGCGTGCACCGTCAGCGCCATGCAGATGCGCGCCGCCAGTTCGCCCCGCTGGTCGGCGTCGGCCTCGTCTTTGACCAGCTTCTCGTATTGCTTGTGCATCTTTTCCACCTCGCGGTGGTCGGCTTTCAGCAATTCGAAGGCGTCGGCGGCGTCGGCCTTGCCCGCGCTCGCTGACTTCTTGGGGGGGGACTTCGTGGCCATTGGGGAGCTCCTGTTGAACGGTGAAAAGGGGTCCGCGGAAGGGACAAAATCAGTTTCGGCGCCGGCCGCCCGAGCACCCGTCGGTCAACACCGGACCCCCTTGTGGGATGGAGCCTATGCTGCGCCCTGAAGCACGTTGGACGTACATCGAATGACTCAAGACCGCCCCCCGGACCGCCGCGCTACGACCTCGCTCTACGGCTTTCACGCCGTCACGGTACGGCTGAAGGTCGCACCGAGTTCCGTCGCCGAGGTACATGTCGACGTCCAGCGTCGCGACGCGCGCATGCGCGACCTCGTCGCGCGCGCGAAGGCCGCAGGCACGACGCTGATCGAAAGCGACGACCAGCGCCTGGCGCAACTCTCCGGCAGCCCGCGCCACCAGGGCGTGGTCGCGCGTGTGGTGCCGCTGCCGGCGCGCCACTCGCTCGACGACGTGCTCGACGCGGTAGCCGACCCGTCGCTCGTGCTCGCGCTCGACGGCGTGACCGACCCGCACAACCTGGGCGCCTGCCTGCGCGTGGCGGACGGTGCCGGCGCACATGCGGTGATCGCGCCGAAAGATCATGCGGTGGGACTCAGCGCCACCGTCGCCAAGGTGGCGAGCGGCGCGGCCGAGAGCGTGCCTTACCTGATGGTGACCAACCTGGCGCGGGCGTTGAACGAACTGAAGGAGCGCGACATCGTCATCGTCGGCTTGAGCGACGACGCCGACACGTCGATCTACGACCTCGATCTCACCGGCCCGACCGCGCTCGTACTCGGCGCCGAAGGGCCGGGCCTGCGGCAGCTCACGCGCAAGACCTGCGACCGGCTGGTGCACATCCCGATGGCGGGCGCGGTGGAGAGCCTGAACGTCTCGGTCGCCGCTGCGGTGTGCCTGTATGAAGCCCGACGCCAGCGCGGTTGACGGCGTTCGTGCAGCGCTGGCGGCGGCGCGACAGGTCTGCGTGTTGACCGGCGCCGGCATGAGCGCCGAAAGTGGCATCGCCACGTTCCGCGACGCGCTGACCGGCTTGTGGTCGCGCTTCGACCCCGCCGAGCTCGCGAGCGAAGAGGGCTTTCGCGCCCACCCGCACCGTGTCTGGGACTGGTATGCCGAGCGACGCGAAGGCGTGCGCGCCGCGCAGCCCAACGCCGGCCACCTGGCGCTGGCCCGTTATGCGGCGCGCCGGCCCGGTGTGTTGACCGTGGTAAGCCAGAACGTCGACGACCTGCACCAGCGCGCCGGCAACAGCGACACGCTGCGCCTGCACGGCGACATCCTGCAGGATCGCTGGCTCGAGGCCTGCCCGCGCGAGCGGGTCTGCGACATCGAACGGGCCTCGCCCGGCCGCCCGCCGCGCTGCGGCGAGTGCGGCAACCTGGTGCGCCCGGGGGTCGTGTGGTTCGGTGAGTCGCTGCCGCTCACCACCTTCGACGCCGCCGAACGTGCGGCGGCCGCGTGCGGGGTGATGCTGGTCGTCGGCACCTCGGGCGCGGTGTGGCCCGCAGCCGGCCTGGCGGCGTTGGCGCTGCGCGCGGGTGCACAGGTCGTGCTGATCAATCCGCAGCCCAGCGAGATCGACGCCGGCGCGCATGTCGTGCTGCGGGGCACCGCAGCCGGGCTGCTGCCGCGCTTGCTCGACGCCTGAGGTTCACTCGTCGCGCAACGCAGCGAGCTGCCGGCGCTCCGCCTTGGCGGCTCGCCACCATTCGATCAGGCGGTTGAAGTCGCCGTCGAAGGCGCGCTGCTTGAGCGCTTCGCCGACTTGCGAGCACAGCGCGGCGCTGCCCATGTCGAGCAAACGTTCGCTTGCCTGCTCGTCGCAAGCGAGGTAGGCGGTCTTGAGCTGCGCGACATCGAGCCGCGCGATGCGGTCGGCGCCGACTGTCTGTGCCGGCACCGCGGTGCACAGCAGCAGCCAGCATGCGGTGGCGCCGGCCGCGCGCGTCAGAGTGATGCGGTTCATCGTCGTCTCCTGGTGGCGTGTTGCCATGCCAGCAAGATAGGCGCGAGGCGCTCGTGTCCCCTCGGTGTGCCTGGGGACGACGCGGCCGGCCGCGTCCGCAGGACGGGAGCCGATGTAAGCGGTTGAATTGCCTCGCCTTTCCGCTCAACGCGCGCCGACAACCCCCGTCGGTGTCAACTCTGCCGACAAGATGGATCGTGCCAGTGACATCCCTCGGTTGCTCGCTTGGGCGACGGCGCGGCGTCGCCGGCGACGATGGCAAAAGCAGCAGGCGGAAGGGCAGGCGCCCGCGGGCTCCAGCGCCTTCGTGGCCCGACGCAAGAGCGCTGCGATGTCGCCCGTCAGCCGACGGATATCGCCTGCCGGCAGCAGCTAGGCGTAACACCGAAGCGCGCGCGGAACGCGCGGCTGAAGTGCGCGGTGCTCGAGAAGCCGCGGTCGAGCGCGATGTGTGTGATCGAGTCGCTGCTGCGCGCCGCATCGAGCAGGTCGCGCCGGCAGGCGTCCAGCCGCTGCGCGAGCAGGTAGCCGGCGACGCCGTCGGGCTCGTCCGCGAAAGCGTTGTACAGGTGGCGGCGGCTGCAGTTGAGCGCCTGTGCCACCGCGTCGACGGTCAATGCCGGGTCGCCGAGGCGGCGCGCGATCAGTTGTTTGATGCGCTCGCGCAGCGCTTCGCGCTGCGTGACGGCGCTACCGCGGCCCGCCAGGTCGAGCAGGCTCAGGCGCACGAACTGCGTGATCGCGTCGCCGACCGCGCGTGCGGCGTCGTCGTGCATGCCCGGCAGCTCGCGGTAGGCGCTGCGCATCGTCTCGAGCGCCAGCCGCGCGACGCCGCCGCCGTCGCCGAACGGCCGCGCGACGAGTTCGCGCAGCGCCAGGCCGCGTTCGGCCAGCTGGGCCTTGGGCACCATGACGATCAGGTGCTCGACGCGCACCGGGTTCGAGACGGCGTAGGTCTCGGTCGTGTCGTACAGACTCCACTGCCCGGGCCCGACCCAGGCCTGCCGGCCTTGCTGCTCGACACCCGCGCAGCCGAGGAAGGGGGCGACGATCTTCAGGTAACCCTGTTCGCTCGTGCGCACATGACTGCCGGAGCGCAGCACGCGGTGACGGTTGGCTTCCAGCCGCGTCAGGATCACGTCGCCGGCGTGCACGGCGGCCAGCCGGCCGTCGAAGCTGGTGTCGCCGTAAAGGTCGCTGTCCAGGCCCTGGAACAGCCGGCCGATCCAGCCCGCCCAGTACGGCGCACGCTCGCGTGCGGGCACCTCGTCGGTGGTCATGGCGAGCGCGGCGGGGGCGGACATGCGCCGCATTATCGAAACGCCGGCCCGTGTGGCAGCCCCGCCTAGGGAAAGCACGGGGCCGTGTGCACGCTGGATCAATGCAGCCTGCATCACCGGCCAAGCGCCGGACGGCGCCCGTGCTTACGATGCGCACGGCCGAATCAAACCAGGAGACGCCACCATGTCCGATCACCTTCCGGGTTCGCTGATAAACCGCCGCCGCACGGTGCAGGCGCTCGCCGCGGGCGCCGCCAGCCTGGCTGCCCCCGCGGTCTTCGGCCAGCCGGCGCCGGTGCGCATCGGCTACTCGATGTCGCGCACCGGCCCGTGGACACCCGGCGCGCAGACCAGCCAGGAGCCGAACTTCCTGCTCTGGGCCGAGCAGCAGAACGCCGCCGGCGGCCTGAACGTCAGGGGGTCGAAGCGGCCGATCGAGCTGATCAGCAGCGACGACCAGAGCAACATCGAGACCTGCGTGCGCACCTACGAAAAGCTGATGGGCAGCGACAAGGTCGACCTCGTGCTGCCGCCCTGGGGCAGCGGAGCGAACTTCGCCATCGCGCCGCTCGCCAACCGTTTCGGCTACCCCTTCCTCGCGCCCACCGCGCTGTCGCGCCGGCTGGTGGAGATGAAGCTGCCGTACTTCTTCCTCATGCTGCAGCAGCCGAAGGCGATGTGCGACGCGCTGGTCGACATGCTGAAGGCGAACGGCGTGAAGACGATCGCGATGATCTACACCGACGAGCTGTTCGGGCTGGAGAACTACGCCGCCTTCAAGGTCGCGCTGGCCGGCTCCGGCATGACGATGGTCGAGGACAAGAGTTTCCCGACCAACACGAAGGACCTGTCGCCGGTGCTGCGTTCGATCAAGGACAAGAACCCGGACGCCTTCGTCGGCTTCACCTACCCGGGTGACACGGTGCTTGCGAGCCGCCAGAGCAAGGAGATCGGCTTCAACCCGAAATTCTTCTACGCCAGCGTCGGCACCGCGTTCCCGTTCTACCGCGCCGCCTTGACGCCGGCCGGCGTCGAGGGCGTGACCGGCATGGGCTCGTGGAACCCGAAGACCAGCGCCGGCGCGAAGGCCTACTTCGACGCCCACGTGAAGAGCCAGAAGAAGGAGCCGGACCGCTGGGCCAGCGGCGCCTGCTGGGCCTCGCTCGAGATCCTGACCGCGGCGGTCGCCAAACACGGCCTCGACCGCAAGGCGATCCGCGACTACGTGGCCGGCACCGAGCACGACACCATCCTCGGCAAGATCCGGTTCGCCGGCAGCGAGAACGTCGGCACGCCGGGTACGGTGGGCCAGTGGCAGAACGGCGAATTCGAGGTCGTGTGGCCGAAGAGCCGCGCCACCGCGGCGCTGAACGCGGCCAAGACGGCTTGGAAGTAGCCGCGCCGCCCGTCGATGTCGTTCGGCGCATGGGTCGAACTGATCGCCTCCGGCCTCATCACCGGGGGCATCTATGCGCTCGTCGCGCTCGGCCTGAACCTGCAGTACGGGCTGATGCGCATCCTGAACATCGCGCACGGCGAGTTCCTGATGCTCGGCGCCTACCTGACGTGGATGGCGCACACCACCTTCGGCCTGCACCCGCTGCTGCTGGTGCCGGTCAGCTTCGTTGCGCTGATGGGGCTCGGGCTGGTCATCCACGAGCTGTGCTTCCGCCGCCTGACCGCGACCTCCCCCAACCTCGACATTTTCGAGGCGCGTGGGCTGATGGTCGCCTTCGGGCTCCTGTTCCTGGTGCAGAACGCGGTCACGTGGTTCTGGGGCGGTGACCTGCGCGGCTACGACTTCCTGACCGCGCCGGTCAAGTTCGGCGGCGCGCAGTTCGCCGCCAACAAGCTGCTCGTGTTCGCGCTCGCGCTGCTGTTCGCCGGCGCGATGATCGTGCTGCTGCGCCTGACGCTCTACGGCAAGGGCGTGCGCGCGCTGATGCAGTCGCCGGTGGGCGCGCAACTGGTCGGCATCGACACGCGGCGGCTGCACCCGCTGATGTTCGGCATCGGGCTGGGGCTGTCCGGCGTCGCCGGCAGCCTGCTGTCGATGGCCTACACGATCAGCCCGTCAATGGGCGAGCCGTACACGGTGACGGCGCTGATCGTCATCACGCTGGGCGGTTTCGGCAGCATGGGCGGCGCACTCGCCGGCGGGCTGCTGCTCGGTGTCGTCGAGGCGATCGGCATGCACTACACCAACCCGTCGCTGAAGGCGCTGCTGTCGTACGTCGTCTTCATCGGCGTGCTGCTGCTGCGGCCGAAAGGCCTGTTCACGCGATGACGAGCCGCCAGTTCCTGATCCGCGACCTGCTGGTGCTGCTGGCCCTGGCCGGCTGGGCGCTCGCGCTGCCGGCGTACGCCAGCGAGTTCGTGCTCTCGCTCGCGCTCACCTGCCTGATGTACATCGCGCTGTCGACGAGTTGGGCGTTGTTCTGCGGCACGACACGCTACCTGTCGCTCGCGACGTCGGCCTTCTTCGGCATCGGCGCCTACACCGGCGCGCTGTTGATCGGCCAGGTCTCCTGGCTCGGCGCGATCGGGCTCGGCGCCTTGATCGCCAGCGCCGTCGCCGTCGTGATGGGCGCAGCGGTGCTGCACCTGCGCGGCACCTATTTCGCGGTGCTGACCTTCGGCATGACCGAGCTGATCCGCCACGCCATCACCTACTGGGAGAAGAGCGTCACCGGGACCGTCGGGCGTGTGCTGATGGTGGTGCCCGAGCGCCAGACGATCTACCTCACGGTGCTGGGCATCGCCGTGCTCGCGGTCGCCACCTCGATCGTCGTGCGTCGCAGCCGCTTCGGCCTCGCGCTCGCCGGTATCGGCGCCGACGAGCAACGCGCGCAGACGCTCGGCGTCAACACGCGTTGGGTCAAGACGGCCGGCTTCGCGCTCACCGCGGCCTTCGCCGGCGCGGTGGGTGCGGCGATGTCGGTGCGCTGGACCTACATCGACCCGGTGACGGTGTTCAACCCCTTCATCGGCTTTCAGACGGTGCTGATCGCGCTCATCGGCGGTGCGCTCACGCTCTGGGGCCCGCTGATCGCGGCCATCGTCTTCAGCCTGCTCGCCGAGACGCTGCGCCTGCAGGCGCCGCAGCTGTACCTGATGTCGCTCGGCCTGCTGCTGATCCTGAGCGTGTTGTACCTGCCGGGTGGCCTGGCGTCGGTGCGCAGCGACACCGCGCGCGGCTGGTGGCGCGGCGCGTTGGCGCTTTACGAGGAAAAACGCTACGCCTGGAGCGGCGACAAGGCGCGCGACAAGCGCCGCCAGAAGGAGCGTCGCCTTGTCTGAGGCGGCCCGCATTCCCCTGCTCGACGCGCGCGCGGTCAGCGTGCGCTTCGGCGGCCTGACCGCGGTCGACGCGGTGGATGCGAGCTTCCATGCCGGCGAGCTGGTCGGCATCATCGGCCCCAACGGCGCCGGCAAGACGACCTTCTTCAACGCCATCTCGGGCGTCATCGCGCCGACTTCCGGCCGCCTCGTCGTGCGTGGTCGAGACCTGAGCGGCAAGCCAGCGCACCGCTACGCCAACCGGGGCATTGCGCGCACCTTCCAGACACCGCGTGTCTTCCCCGACATGCCGGTGCGCGACAACATCGCCTTCGGCCTCAAGTTCGCCGGCCGCCGCCCGAAGCGCTACGTGTTGTGGGGCGAGGAGGCGTCGGTGCCGTGGGCGCTGCGCACGCCCGAGAGCATCCTGACGCTGATCGGCCTCGCGGCCCAGGCCGACCTGCCGGCGGCGGCGATCACGCCGAGCCAGCAGCGGCTGCTCGAGATCGGCATGGCGCTGGCCACGCGACCCAAGCTGCTGCTGCTCGACGAGGTGGCGGCCGGGCTGACCGAGTCCGAGATCGAGGACATGGCGCGCCTGATCCGCCGCATGCGCGACGAACTCGACCTGGCCGTGGTCTGGATCGAACATGCGGTGACGACGCTGCTGCGCCATGTCGAACGGGTGATCGTGCTGCACCAGGGCCGCAAGATCGCCGACGGCCCGCCGGCCGAGGTGGTGCGCAATGCCGAAGTGATCGAGGCCTATCTGGGCGACGAGATGGTCGAGGAGGGCGTCACATCATGATGTGGTGCCGCGAGATACCCTTCACGCTCGGCGGCACCGGCCAGGCGCACCTCAAGGTCGAAGGCTTGAGCGCGGGTTACGGGCCCTTTCTCGTGCTGCGTGACCTGCACCTCGAAGCCAAGCCGGGGCTGACTGTGATCCTCGGCCCCAACGGTGCCGGCAAGACCACCTTTTTGAAGGCACTGGCCGGGCTGATCCCACGCCGCGGCTGGGTCTCGCTCGACGGCGAGGAACTGCCCGAGAAGTCGCATCAGATCGTGCGCGCCGGCGTCACGCTGGTGCCCGAAGGCCGCCAGCTCTTCCCGCAGATGACAGTGAACGAGAACCTCGAACTCGGCGGCTGGCTGGTCGACAAGAAGCAACGTACGCAACGCGTCGAGCAGGCGTTTGCCGACTTCCCGAAACTGCGCGAACGCGCGAGCCAACTCGCCGGCACGATGAGCGGCGGCGAGCAGCAGATGGTGGCCGTGGCGCGGGCGATGGTCAGCCGGCCACGCCTGCTGCTGCTCGACGAGCCGTCGCTCGGCCTGGCGCCGAAGATGGTCGACGAACTGCTGGCGATCGCGCGCCGCATCGCGGACGCCGGCACCACCGTGCTGATGGTCGAGCAGAACGTCAAGAAGGCGCTCGCGGTCGCGGATCGCGGCTACGTGATCGAACGTGGCACGCTGGTGGCGAGCGGGCCGGCGAAGCTGCTGGCGCGATCGACCGTCGTGCGCGAGGCTTATCTGGGTGCGCAGAGTGCCGACACCACCACATCCACGGACGCGGCGCGCCAACGGCGTGCCGCCTCTACTGTTTGACGAAGGAGCCCACCATGTCCGACCTGTCGATGTTGATCAACGGCCTGAAGGTCACGGCCGAGAAGGGCGCCACTTTCGAGCGCCGCAACCCGCTGGACGGCACCGTCGCCACGCGCGCACCGGCCTGTTCACCCGCCGACGCGGTGATGGCCGTCGAGGCCGCCGCCGAGGCCTTCAAGACCTGGAGCGAGACCGGCCCCAACATGCGGCGCGCGCTGCTGCTGAAGGCGGCGGACGCGCTGGAGGCGAAGACGCCGAAGTTCGTCGAGGCGGTGCCGGCCGAGACCGGCGCCACCGGCATGTGGGCCGGCTTCAACGTGTTCTTGGCCGCCGGCATGATCCGCGAAGCGGCGTCGCTGACGACGCAGGTGGCCGGCGAGGTGATCCCGTCCGACGTGCCGGGCTCGCTGGCGATGGGCCTGCGTGTGCCGGCCGGCGTGGTGCTCGGCATCGCGCCGTGGAACGCGCCCATCATCCTCGGCGTGCGCGCCATCGCCACCCCGCTGGCCTGCGGCAACACCGTGATCCTGAAGGGCAGCGAGAACTGCCCGCGCACCCACCAGCTGATCATCGAAGCCTTCCAGGAGGCAGGCTTTCCGCCCGGCGTCGTCAACTACATCACCAACGCCCCGGCCGACGCGGGCGCGGTGGTGGAAGCCATGGTCGCGCACCCGGCGGTGCGCAGGGTCAACTTCACCGGCTCCACCAAGGTGGGCCGCATCATCGCGATGACCTGCGCCAAGTACCTCAAGCCCGTGGTGCTGGAGCTGGGCGGCAAGGCGCCGCTGGTGGTGCTGGACGACGCCGACCTCGACGACGCCGTCAACGGCGCGGCGTTCGGCGCCTTTGCCAACAGCGGCCAGATCTGCATGAGCACCGAGCGCATCATCGTCGACAGCAAGATCGCGAACGCCTTCGTCGACAAGTTCGTGACGAAAGCGAAGGGCCTGCCGCTCGGCGACCCGCGCAAGCCCGAGCCGGTGGTGCTGGGCTCGGTGATCGGCATGAACACCGTGACGCATTGCAACGCGCTGATCGACGACGCGGTCGCCAAGGGCGCCAAGCTCGTCTGCGGCGGCAAGGCCGAGACGACGCTGATGCCCGCGACCGTGCTCGACCACGTGACGCCGCAGATGCGCATCTACCACGAGGAGACCTTCGGCCCGGTCAAGTGCATCGTGCACGTGAACGGCGTGGAGGAGGCGATCGCCTGCGCGAACGACAACGAGTACGGCCTGAGCGCCGCCGTGTTCGGCCGCGACATCGCGCGCGCGCTCAACGTGGCGCGCAAGATCGACTCCGGCATCTGCCACGTCAACGGCCCGACCGTGCACGACGAGGCGCAGATGCCGTTCGGCGGCGTCAAGGGCAGCGGGATGGGGCGGTTCGGGGGGAAGGCGGGGATTGCGGAGTTCACCGAACTGCGGTGGGTGACGGTGCAGACGGGGGCTAGGCACTATCCGTTCTGATCTCAGCCGGCGAAGTTAGATAAGTTGTTGATTGCAAAGGATTCACCGCAAAAAGTTGATTTCAAGTAAATTGCGGTGATGCACTACGTTCCGCTCCCCGAAGGTGCCGTGCGGCAGGTCATCGACTCGACGACCACGTACACCGAATACCGGCGTGTGAAGGCCCATGCGCTGCCGTACGCCGGCAGCATGTACTGGAAGCGAGAGGGCGCGTACGAGTACCTCGTCAAGACGCGCCCGCGACAGCGTACCCAGGAGCGGCTGGGGCTGCGCAGCGAGAAGACCGAGCGTGTCTTCGCCGACTACACCGCTCGCAAGGAGGCGCTCGAAACCCGTCTGGCCTCCTTGCGCGAGGCCCTCACCGAGGCGGAGCGCATGAACAAGGCGGTGAAGGCCGGCCGCACGCCGAACCTGGTGACCGGCGTGCTCCAGGTTCTCGAAGACGCCGGACTGTCCGAGCACTTCACTGTCGTGGGCACGCACGCCCTGTATGCCTACGAGACGGCCGCCAGCGTGCGCATCGTCCAGGGCGCGCTCGCTACGCAGGACGTCGACCTGCTGTGGGATGCGCGCAAGCGTGTGCAGTTCATGACCGAGCTGGAGCAGCTGGAAGCCTCGGTGCTGGGCGTGCTCAAGCGTGCCGACCGAACCTTCGAGCGTAAGGCAGGCCAGAACGAAACTGCCATCAATGCGCGCGGCTTCGAAGTCGACTTCCTGCGCCGGCAGCCCATCGGGAACGACCCTCACCCGTTCCGGTTTTCCGACGACGAGGGCGACTTGTGGCCGGTGCAGGCGCTTCGTGCGTCGGTGCTGACCAGCGCGCCGCGCTTCGAGCACGCGGTCATCTCAGTCAATGGGCGCATGGCGCAGATGCGCACGGTCGCGCCCTCCGCATTCGTCGAGTTCAAGCGCTGGATGGCCGAGGACGCGCCACAGCGCGAGGCGGCGAAGCGCCGGCGCGACCGACTGCAGGCCGACATCGTGCAGGATCTGCTGGAGCAGAAGCTGCTGGTGGCCTGACGGGGATCCCGGACAGTACAGAAATCTGTATCATCGTTGCATGAAGACCACCCTGGATATCAACGATCAACTGCTCGCCGATGCCAAGGCGCTTGCGGCCCAGCAGCGCACCAGCCTGACTCGCCTGATCGAGGAAGGCCTGCACCTGCGCCTTCGTGCCAAGGCGGATTCGGCGAAGCGCCGTCGGGTCCGCCTGCCCGTGTTCAAGGGTCGCGGTGGCCTGGTGGCGGGTGTGAACCCGCTGAGCAACAAGGCCTTGCTGGCGGCCCTGGCCGATGACGCCTGATGTGAACGTGCTGATCGCTGCGTCGCGCAGCGATCATCCCCATCACGCCGTGGCGCGCGACTGGCTCGAAGAGGCGGTCAGCGCGTCCGACGCCGGCGCGGCCCTGACGCTCATGCCGATGGTGCTGGCCAGCTTTCTGCGGCTGGTCACCAGCCCGAAGATCTTTCAGCTTGCAACCCCGATCGAAGATGCCGTCGCGTTCGTCGATGCGCTGCTGGCATCGCCTGGCGTGCAACTGGCTTCCTTGGGACCGGAGTGGCCGAAACTGCGGCAGCTCTGCATCGACAAACAATTGGGCGGCAACGATGTGCCGGACGCCTGGCTCTCGGCAGCCGTGGCGTACAGCGGCGAGCACCTCGTCAGTTTCGACCGAGGCGTCAGGAAGCTGCTCGCGCGCGGGCAGTTCACGTTGCTCGCACCCGCATAGCCAGGAGTTGCGGGCGGTGGGGCGCCGCGGGAACCTACCGCGTGAACTGATGCGGGGCCGCAGCTGAAGAAGCGCGACAAGACACCTACGCGAGCCTGTGGGACCGCTTCAATTGGTGCGGCTAGCATGGTGTCTGTAACTCAAATCTGGGAGCTGGGGGAGCAAGCGTGGGCAGGAAGTCGAAGCGCGAGGGGCGAGTTCAAGAACGACGGCTCGAGGCCGGGATCAAGCTCCTCTTCCTCGGAGGCGGATTTGTCCTGGTGCCGCTCTTCGTGAGCGGCTCACCGATTGGGAAAGCATTCGCCAGCCTGATCCCGATCGGCCTGCTCATGCTGGCGATTGGCGGTGGATTCCTATGGTGGGCACGCAAAGAGGAGCCGCCAGCGTTTCCCCACGTTCAGTCGACACCCGTCGACACCATGCGCCAGACCGCGTCATGGCTGCGGCAGGAGCCGATGTCACTGGATCAGGCAGCTGTTCGATTCCGCGACCCGCCGCGCGAAACCTCGCTGCAGCGAGACGCACCAAGTACCTGGTCGCGCGAAGTGTTCCGGATCATCGAGTGGCGGCGGTTCGAGGCCGTGGTCGAGGCACTGTTTCAACAGGCGGGGTTCGAGACAAAGGCGCAAGCGCATGGCGCCGATCAAGGCGTGGATGTTTGGCTGTACTCGAAGCACCAGCCCGGAACGCCCGTCAGCATCGTCCAGTGCAAGCACTGGCAAGGCAAGCAGGTCGGCGTCGACAAGATTCGAGAGCTGCGTGGAGTAATGGCAGCGCACAACGTTCGCCGCGGCCAGTTCGCAACCACCTCAACCTTCAGCGCGGCCGCCGTCGAGTTCGCCGCACGCAACTCGATCAACCTGCTCGACGTTTCTGGACTCCTCGCACTCATCGGCAAGCGGACCCTTGACGAGCAGGCGCACCTGCTGGCGGTTGCACTTGCCGGTGAGTACTGGAAGCCAACTTGTGTCAACTGTGGCGTCAAGATGGCGGAGCGGATGCCTAAAAAGGGTGGCGCGCTGTTCTGGGGCTGCGTCAACTACCCCCGCTGCAGGACGACGATGCAGGTGCCGGGTGCACGGCACCGATGAGGCACGTTGACATTGGCTCTGCGGACGGCGCGCAAGCTGTCCTAGTCGCTCTGAACCTCCGCCCCACGCTCCCTGAGCAGCGCACGCAACACCGACCGGTGGCAGCGCGCTTCGTCTTCGCAGTAGCAGCCGAGCGCGAAGTTCGTCTGCTTCGACAGTGCCGCCAGCACGTCAAGCAGTTGTGCCGGCTCGGGCGCCGCCATCTCGCGCCGGAAGGCGCGCTCGAAGGCGGCCCAGTCCTTGGCCGTTTGCGCGCCTTGCGCCTGTTTGACGAGAGCGACGCTGGGGGACAGCAGCGGCAGCCACAGGTCGTAGTAGTCGCGGGTCGCGAACTGTGCTTTCGGCACGCCGCGCGGCGGCCGGCGCACGGTGCCCAGGCGCAGGCCTTCGCCCGCGGCGCGCGGGCTGCCCAGGCGGACGATGTGGGCGGCCAAGGCGGCTGGCGTTGATGTCAGCGCGGCGCGGCGCTTGGGCGGGTCTCGGGGGCGCGCAGCAGGACGTCGATGGTTTGTCTGCCGACGCGGTCCACCTGCACCGGGTAGACCTGGGCGGTGGTGAACCACAGCCGGCCTTCGACCGTGATGCGCGCGCGCACGACGACGCGCGCCGTTGCGGGCAGGTTGGCGCGCGGAGCGCTCAGCGTGTAGCGGTAGGGCGGCAACTCGTCGGCGGGGTAGATGCGCGAGGTTGCGAGCACGGTAGCGGGCGCGTCCGCGCGGCTCACGTCTTCCAGCGTGGCTTCGAACATCGCGTTCGGCGGCAGCGTGATGCGCTCGCGGTAGGTGGCGGTGCCGACGACGGTGACGCGCGTGGGGTCGCCGTCACCGCCGCCGAGCGCCTTGGGCACCATCCCGCACCCGCTGGTCATGCCGACGAGCACAACGGTCGCGGCCAACGTGGCGACGGTACGGGGCAAGTTGAACATCACGGCAAGTCCTTCTTTCGCGTCAGGCTCCGCCGAGCGCGCCGACGAGCGCACCGGCGGAGATCAGCCACAGCGGGTTCTGCCGCCAGCGCCACATCACGAACGCGCTGGCGAGCACGAGGGCGATGGCGCCCGGCGCGCCTTGCAGCGGCGCGGCGAGCACCCAGCCGGTCGCCAACAGTAGGCCGATCGTCAGCGGCGCCAGGCCGGCCACCACCGCGCGCCCGCCGCGCGATGCGCGCCGCGCATGGCTCCAACGCATCGCGGCCAGCGCGAGCGTGCTGCTCGGAATGAGGATGCCCACCATCGTCACCAGCATACCCAGCAGCCCGGCGACGTTGTAGCCGACGACGGCGACGAACAGCACGTTCGGCCCGGGCGCGGCTTGCGCGAGCGCCACCGACGCGGTGAACTGCTCGTCGCTCATCCAGCCCTGCTGGCCGACGACGTAGCGCTGCATTTCCGGCGCGGTGGTGATGGCGCCGCCGATCGACAGCATCGACAGCATCAGGAAGTGGCCGAACAGGCCCAGCCAGTCGGCGGCGGTCAGGGTGTTCATCGCAGTCGGGCCCATGCGAGGGCGACCGACGCACCGCCAAGAGCAAGCATGACCCAGGCCGCAGGCCAGCGCAGCCCACCGACCGCGGCCGCCGCGGCCAGCGCGACCAGCATGCTCGGCCAGCGGCCGAGCGGGTTGCGGCCCAGTGCGGGCATCAGCTTGAACGCCATCGCCAGCACCAGACCGGCCGCCACCGCGCCCATGCCGCGCAACGCGCCGGCGACGGCCGGCACGCTGGCGAACTGCGCGTACAGCGCGGCCAGCGCGATCACCACCGCCAGCGGCGCCAGCAGCATGCCGGCCAGCGCGGCCAGCGCGCCGCGCCAGCCGAACCAGCGGTCGCCGACCATCAACGCCAGGTTGACGACGTTCGGCCCCGGCAGCACCTGGCCCAGCGACAACAGCTCGATGAACTGCTCGTTCGTCAACCAGCGTTCGCGTTCGACGAGTACATGCTGGGCTATGGGCAGCACACCGCCGAAACCCATCAACGCGAGGCGGGTGAAGACGACGAACAGCTCGCGCGGCGAAGCGGGGGCGCGCTCGGCGTCAGACATGCGCGCGCCCCTGCATACGGCGCGCGGCCCACAGGCTGGTCGCCAGCGCGACGCCGATCCAGGCCAGGCCGACCCAGTGCAGCCCGGCGTAGGTGGCGCGGCCGGCGGCTTCGTTGGCGAGCACGATGGCGCCGCCGCCGGCCGCGCCGATGGCCTGGCCGGCGTAGATGGCCGAGGTGTTGAGCGCCATCAGCGCCGGCGCCAGCGCCGGGGCCGCCATGCCCAGCCGGGCCTGCTGCGCCGAGTTGGACGAGAAACACGCGAAGCCCCAGGGCACGAGCACGATCGCCATCGCGGCGACGCCGATGGCCCACGGCCAGGCGAGCAGGCTCGCAGCGATAGCGACCAGCAGCACCGCCACCGCGCGCGCGGCGCCGATGCGGTCCACATACCGCGACAGCAGCACGTTGCCGAGCAGGCCGAACGCGCCGAACCAGGCGAAGAGGATGCTGATCTGCGCCGCGTCCGCGCCGATCACCTGGCGGTAGTAGGGCGCGAAGTAGCTGAACACGGTGAACTGGCCGGCGCCCGACAACGCGGTGACGGCGACGATCGCCATCAGCACCGGGTGCGTGAAGACATCCTTCCACGCGCGCATGTTGAGCGCCGGCGGGCGCACACCGTCGGGCACCGCGCGCCAGACCCAGGCCGCGGTGGCCAGGCTCAACACGGCGACGAGCGCGAAGGCCCAGCGCCAGCCGAAACTTTCGCCGATGTAGGCGTGCAGCGGCATGCCGAACACACTCGCCGCCGACCAGCCGAGGAAGATGAAGGTGATCGCGCGCGCGCGTTGCTCGGGCGGCGCGAGGGCGCCGATCGCCGCTGCCGCCTGCGGCGTGAAGACGGCAGCGGCGAGCATGCAAAAGCCGCGCGCGACGGTCAGGCTCGCGATGTCGGGCATCAGCGCGCTCAGCGCATGGCCAAGCGCGTACCAGACGAGTGCCAGCGCCAGCAGGCGCCGCCGGTCCCAGCCGCCGACCGCGGCCGCGAGAAGCGGCGCGCCAAGCGCCATCACCACCGCGGCCACCGTGATCAGCTGGCCGCCGACCGCGACGCTGATCGAGAGCGAACGCGCGAGGTCGTTGAGCGAGCCGGGCACCACCATCACGCCGCAGCCGATCGCGAAATTGCCGGCCAGCAGCGACCAGCGCGACGCCGCGCCCGCGCCGCTCAACGCAGCACCTGGAGCGCTTGTGGGTTGACGATGTTGGTGGGCGCGTTGGCGATGAAGGCGACGACGTTGTCGAACGCGGCGCCGAACAGGCGTTCGTAGTTGTCCTGCTCGACATAGCCGATGTGCGGCGTGCAGACCGCGTTCTCCAGCCGCAGCAGCGGGTGGCCCTGCAGGATCGGCTCGCTCTCGAACACGTCCACCGCGGCCATGCCGGGGCGGCCCTTGTTGAGCGCGGAGACGAGCGCGCCGTCTTCGATCAACTCGGCGCGCGAGGTGTTGACGAGCAGCGCGGTCGGCTTCATCAGCCCCAGGTGCGCAAGCTTGACGGCGCTGCGCGAGCGCTCCGACAGGCGCAGGTGCAGGCTCAGCACATCGCAGTCGGCGAAGAAGGCTTCGCAGCTGTCGGCGGCTTCATAACCGTCGGCCAGTGCGCCGGTGCGCGCCGAGTCGCTGCCCCAGACCACCACACGCATGCCGAACGCGCGGCCGTAACCCGCCACGCGCTGGCCGATCTTGCCGTAGCCCCAGATGCCGAGCGTCTTGCCGTCCAGCACCAGCCCGACGCCGAAGTTGGGCGGCATCGACGCCGACTTCAGCCCCGACTGCTGCCAGGCGCCGTGTTTGAGGTTGCCGATGTACTGCGGCAGCCGGCGCATCGCCGCCATGATCAGTGCCCAGGTCAGCTCGGCCGGGGCGACCGGCGAGCCGGCACCTTCGGCCACCGCGATGCCCAGTCGCGTGCAGGCCTCGACGTCGATGTGCGGGCCGACGCGGCCGGTCTGCGAGATCAGCTTGAGCTTCGGCAGCTTCTCCAGCAGCGCGCGCGGAAAGGCGGTGCGCTCGCGGATCAGCACCAGCACCTCGGCGTCGCGCAGGCGTACCGACAACTGGCCGATGCCCTTGACGGTGTTGGTGAAGACCTTGGCGTTCAGCTGCTCCAGTTTCGACGCGCACTGCAGCTTGCGCACCGCGTCCTGGTAGTCGTCGAGAATGATGATGTTCATGCCGCGGGCAATTGTGCCTGCTGTACCGACAGGAGACCCCCCGATGACGATATCGATGCATTCGGCCAGCGCGCCGGTGTTCGTGAAGATGTGCGAGAACCTGCTCAAGTGGCTCGACAAGGCCGAAGCGCATGCGCAAGCGCGCAAGTTCGACACCGGCAACTACCTCGGGCTGCGCCTGGCGCCGGACATGTTGCCGTTGTCCAAGCAGATCCAGATCGCGTCGGACGCCGCCAAGGCCTGCATGGCGCGGCTGGCGGGCACCGAAATGCCGAAGTGGCCGGATGACGAGGTGACGCTGGACGACCTGCGCGCGCGGGTGCGCAAGACGATCGACTACGTGCGCTCGTTCGAGCCGGCGCAGATCGACGGCAGCGAAACACGTGAGGTGACGATCCCGATGCGCAGCGGCGACGCGCTCAAGTTCAGCGGCGAGACCTACCTGAAACACTACGCGCTGCCGAACTTCTTCTTCCACATCACGACCGCCTATGCGCTGCTGCGGCATGCGGGGGTCGAGGTGGGCAAGGGCGACTATCTGGGGCGATGAGTGTCGGCGCTGCGTGTGCCTGCCCCGGCGCTGGTGGTTCGGCTGCCCAACTATATCGGCGACGTCGTTCTCGGGCTGCCCGCATTGCAACTGCTGCGTGCGCATGGCTTGGAACTCGAACTGGTGGGCAGGCGCTGGGCGCCGGCTTTGCTGGCCGGCGAAAGCTGGCGCGTGCATGTGCAGCCCGCGCGCTTGCGAGAGCGCGTGGCGCAGCTGCGCGGCCTGCGCCGTGACGCGATCGAACGCGACCCGGGCTTCGGCCTGCGCGAGAACGCGATCGTGCTGCCGAACTCGTTCTCCAGCGCAGCCGAGATGCGCCTGGCCGGCCTGCGCGCCGTTGCTTATGCCTGGGACGGGCGCAGCTGGCTGCTCGCGCGTGCCGAGCCGCCGAACTTCGGCGGCCATGCGCTGACGACTTTCTGGTCCCTGGCCTGCAACTACCTGGGGCTCGATGCACGCACCCATCCGCCGCCGGCATCGATCACGCTGCTGACCAGCGCCGCCGACCAAGCCCGCGCCGATGTCTTGCTCGCACGCGAGCGGCTGACCCCCGGGCGCTTTGTCGTCGTCGCCCCGTTTGCCGGCGGCATGTTCGAGAAGCAGGACAAGCGCTGGCCCGACTTTGCGCAGTTCACGCGGGTGTTGTGCGCGCGCGGTATCGACGTCGTCGCCTGCCCCGGCCCGGATGAGGTGGCGATCGCACGCGAGCAGCACTCGGGCGTGCGCACGCTCGAAGGTGTCGGCCTGGGCCCTTACAGCGGCGTGCTGCGCCGTGCCGCGCTGATGATCGGCAACGATACCGGCCCGGCACACCTGGCGACGGCGGTCGGCGTGCCGGTGATCTCGGTTCTCGGCCCGACCAAGCCCGAGCAGTGGGCGCCGTGGGGTCCGAACGTGACGGTCATTCGGCACTGGCCGCGCTGGCCGAGGGTGGACGAGGTGCTGGCGCGCAGCGAAGCGCTGCTGCGCGGCAGCGAGAGCTAACAGGCTGTTGAATTTCGCGTGATCGAGCTGACGGATGTATTCGATGCGAGCTGATCCTGGCGAGTCTGGTTGCGCGGTCTCAGCTTGGGTGGCTT